>AMWB02028288.1_pt4 | contig 91593 bp, 83 predicted proteins | sample 200311 | NCBI WGS metagenome assembly AMWB02 (sample SAMN02737377, study PRJNA173069) | bioreactor metagenome | biome: anode biofilm in microbial fuel cells | place: USA: California | collected 2010-12-16 | reverse complement strand
CCGGTCCGGCGACCGCGGCGGGTCCGCCGGTCAACGCCAGCCAGCTGGTAGAGGTGAAGTCCCCGATGGTGGGCACGTTCTATGCCGCGCCGTCTCCCGATGCCCCCCCCTATGTCTCGGTCAATGAGCGAATCACGATCGGGCAGGTGGTCTGTATTGTCGAGGCGATGAAGCTGATGAACGAGATCGAATCTGAAGTGTCTGGGCGCGTGGTTGAAATTCTGGCAGAAAACGCCAAACCGGTAGAGTTTGGCCAGGTCCTTTTCCGGATTGATCCCAAGGGCTGATCTGCCGATATATTACCGGAAAGGACTCCGGAGCTTATGACACTCAAACAGATGCTGGTTGAGATGCAGAACCGGCGTGCCTCCGACTTGCATGTGCGCGTCGGGGTTCGGCCGCACATCCGCGTCAACGGTACCCTCGAACAAATAGCCACCGAGCCGATCACGATCGACTCGATGGAGCAAATCGTCGGGCAGATTCTCAACGAGAAGCAGCTCGAGCGTTTCCACCGCAAGAACGAAATGGATCTGGCGCTCTCGGTCGCCAAGCTGGGGCGGTTTCGTATTAACCTGTTCCGCCAGCGCGGCACCACCGGCATCGCCATCCGCGCCGTCAACACGACGGTTCCCTCGTTCGAAGACCTGAACCTTCCGCCCATCATCAAGAAGCTCTCCTCGGAGAGCCGCGGGCTGATCATCATCACCGGGACCACCGGTTCGGGCAAGTCCACCACCCTGGCGGCGATCATCGAAGAGATGAACGCCCACCGGCCGGTGAACATCCTGACAGTGGAGGACCCGATCGAGTATATCTACCGCGACAAGCGGGCGATTATCTCGCAGCGCGAAGTAGGCGGCGACACCGAGACATTCGCCTCGGCCTTGCGCCACGCGTTTCGTCAGGATCCGGATGTCATCCTGGTCGGCGAGGTGCGCGATCTGGAGACGATGTCCATCGCTCTGACGGCGGCCGACACCGGCCACCTGGTGCTGACCACGCTCCACACGCTGAACGTGGTGGAGACGATCACGCGAATTATCTCCTTCTTCCCGCCGCACCAGCACCAGCAGATTCGTCTGCTCTTGGCCGGGACGCTCAAGGCGATCATCTGCCAGCGCCTCTTGGCGCGATCCGATATGCCGGGACGCGCTCCGGCGCTGGAGATCATGATCAACTCCGGCGCGATCAAGGAGTGCATCATGACGGCCGAGAAGACGGTCGACATTCCGGATTTCATGGCGCAGGGCGGTGTGCAGTACGGGATGCAGACGTTCGACCAGTCGATCATGAAGCTGTTCAAGAACGGGATGATCTCGTTCGAGGAAGCGATTTCGCAGGCGACCAACCCGGACGATTTCGACCTTCGGCTGCGCGGGATCACCGGCGCGGCGGATCGCTGGGACGAAACCGCCACCAAGACGGACGCCAAGAAAGAGCTGCCGGGCGGCTTCGCCAAGTACTGATCGCGAAACGCAGATCACACGTTCATCGGCCGGGCCACACGCCCGGCCGATGGCTTTTCTGATCCCATCGTTCACTCCCCAACAGAGTGCGCGCACTCCACAACTGGCTTGCACAGAGCTGGTTGGTGGCACATATTGGGGGCGAGGAGCGTGTGCGGGTGGTTGAGGATAGATAGGGAAAGTGATGAGGGATTTGCTGACCACTGGAAGCCTTACTAGTTGGGTGAGGTACAGATACATCAGTCTGGTGATCGCGCTGTCCCTTGTCTTCGCGATGGGATGCCCTCCGCCGAAGGACTATCCAATCGAGTTCTATCAAGGGTCGAAGAAGACTAAGTCATTTCGATTGCCTTTGGGCGCCGCTGATGCGAATCTACGGATTAGTGGGCGCCTATCGCTTGCAAATCTTGCAGTCCTCCGCATTGATCTGTCGACGGAAGGCGACGCCGACTCGCTCGTAGACTTTGATCGGACAAGGCTAAGGGTCTCGATCTCAACTTCGGAGGTGGGAGAGACTTCTCAGGAAGTAGTCGACCTGAGAGCCAACTTCGCTCGCAGAGATGATTCGAACTCTGGTACCGGCAAGCACGCGTATGAATGCGCATTTCCAATTTCAGTCGTAATGAGATACAGCAACTCAAATAGGATCGATTCTCTACGAGTGCGTCTCGAATTCGATTCCTTGGTCTTTGGCCAAAACCGAGCAGTGCATATTGACTCCATATACGGCGTGGTATTCCCGTGAACATGATTCGCAGCAGACAGAATCTGATCTTCCTAGGCTCTTCGGATTGGCGGCATAAGCAGCCCGCAATTTCACAGGCAATTTGCAAGTGAAGCCGGTATGCTCCCCCTATATAGAAGGAGGAGTGAAGCGCCGTTGCCACTCGACACACTAAATACCCACGCGACATCGCGCCAGACCCAAACCCGCGCAACCGGTGGCACAACAAGCGGATGGGTGGCCCAGCGCACGTCGTGTGGGAAGAGCGGGATTCGGCGCAAGACGATATCGCCCATGCGGATTCGGATGTGCGTCAACTCCCGCTGGGTCAGTTGGTTCAAGCCAACCGGATGCCGGACAAGAACCTGGAGCCGTCCGCACACGGGAATGCAGAAATGAAAGTGGCAAAACGAAGCCAATTGATACAAATGAACCGCACTCGCCCCTGGGCTTGCTCGGCAGAGCGGAGTATGCCGCCGGGTGGATCCCCGCGTGCGCGGGGATGACAAAGAACGGGGCGGGAGAGGATAATATGGTAGAGCGCGGGAAGCAGAGACATAACGCACAAGGGGAACCACCAGCGTCCGGAGCGGCAGCCAAGGCAGCCGCGTCGACGCCTGGGGCGGCAGCCGGGGCGACGGCCGGGGGGGCGGCAGGGGCAACATCTGCTCGCCTCGTGCCGCTTGTGGCTGGAGCGATCGGCATAGCACTCCTGCTCTTCGCCTACGGTAGTTTCACCTGGAGAGGGTTTGTCGATACGGTCGGGGTCTGTCCTCGCCTGTTCTGTGATCTTGTCGACTACTACTATCCGATGGGCGAGGCCGTCTTCCGAACCGGCGTGCCGTTGGAGGGCTTTCTCTATTCCCCCTTCACGGCTATCTGGCTGGCAATCTTACCGATGTTCGGGCTGGATGTGTCGTTGGTGGTGTGGGGGGGCCTGCAAGTAGGCGTGGTGTTGCTCAATGTGTGGCTGTTTCGTCGCCTCGTGCCGGCACAGCTCTGGATTCAATTGCTCTTCGTCGCGCTCACCTTGTTCTCCTATCCGCTGTGGTTGAATTTCCTTGCCGGCAACACCAGCCTGCTCATCACCGTGGCGCTGGTCGGCATGGTGGCGTTGGTTGAGCGAGGGCGCACGGTGGCGGCGGCGGTTCTGCTGGCGTTGGCGGTGAGCTTCAAGTTCTACCCAATCATGTTTCTGGCGCCATTCGTGGCGGGGCGTCAAATTCGACTCGTGGCGTGGGCGGCGGTAACGTGTAGTGCGGTGCTCGTAGTAATCCCGGGTGTCGCGCTGGGCGCCGGACAAATGCTTGATTTCTACGGCGCGCTGATTGGCGCGTTTCGCGATTCGGGCTGGATGGTTGTGAACCCGCATTCGCAGTTCTTTCCGCACTTTGCCTTACGCTTGGCGGGGTTGTCGGGCACAGAGTCGCCCATCGCACTGTCCGTATTGTATGCGGTTTCCTATGGCGTAGCGGCGGTCAACCTGTGCGCGGTGTATTTCATTCAGCGGCGGCAGGTGGTTCGCGCCAACCTCTGGAGTGTCCTGATACTCTTCCTGACCACGCCGTTCGTCCTGAAGACCTCATGGCCGATCGACTTTGCCTATCTTCCGTTCGTTCAGGCGTTCCTGGTCCGGCATGTCATGGAACGAGATGCCGGCGTGGCGTCCAGTGGCGGCCAAGGGATGGACGAGCGGGCGAGGGTGATGCTGGTTTTGATCGCGCTGTCGATTGTCCTCTCCAGCGTGCCGCTGTTTAATCTGCTGGGGAATTTCCCATTGTTCGGTCATTCGGGGCTGTTGTTTCTGGCGAATGCCCTGCTTTTGATTGTCGTCTATTCTGAGCTTCAGAAGCCGGCGTCGGCCGGCGGCCTCTCGTTTCGCCGCAACTCGCTTTTGGGCAACGAGTTGTAGTCTGGCAGTTACCTGTTGTCCTTTGGTGAGGATTAGGTTATCTTGGGCGCCACGGCTGGTGGCTGCGGCCGTATAAGGGATGGCTACGCAGCGACGGACCCACCGCAAGCCCTCGACTCTGCTCGGGTCGACGGCAGCGGGGTATCCAGTCGGCGGATCCGGGGCAATGGATTTGGGAGGGGACATGGTTGGGACGGTTCGGTGGGGGGGCCGGCCGGATGAGGGCAACGACAGAGAGGGGTATGCGACGTGGAAGGTGAACGTCTGTTTAACAAAGTCCTGATCGCCAATCGCGGCGAAATCGCTCTGCGGATAATCCGCGCCTGTCGGGAACTGGGACTGGCCACGGTGGCCGTCTACTCCGAGGCGGACCGGGATGCGGTGCACGTGCGGTTCGCCGATGAGGATGTCTGTATCGGTCCTCCCTCGGCGAGTCAATCCTATCTGGATTTCAAGCGGATTATCGCGGCGGCCGAGGTGACGAACGCCGGGGCGATTCACCCCGGGTACGGCTTTCTGGCGGAAAACGCCGATTTCGCGGAGATATGCGAGTCGTGCGGCCTGACGTTTATCGGGCCGAAGCCGATTCAGATTCGCCAGATGGGGGACAAGGCGATCGCCAAAGCGTATATGAAGAAGGCCGGCGTGCCGGTGATTCCGGGCTCCGAAGGCGTCGTGCCGACGTTTGAAGATGCCCGCGAAGTCGCGAACGCGGTCGGGTATCCGGTGATGCTCAAGGCGGTGGCCGGCGGCGGGGGAAAAGGGATGCGGCTCTGCCGGGATGAGGCGGAGCTGGAGCGGAATTTCCATATCGCCTCCACCGAAGCGCAGAACGCGTTTTCCAATCCCGATCTCTATCTCGAGAAGGGGATTATCAATCCGCATCACGTGGAGATACAGCTCATCGGCGACGCGCACGGTAATTACTATCATTTCGGTGAGCGTGATTGCTCCATTCAGCGGCGGCATCAGAAGCTGGTGGAAGAGACCCCCTCGCCGTTGTTGACGCCCGACCTGCGGCGCAGGATGGGTGAAGCGGCGATCAAGGGGGCGGCCCAGGTGCAGTACCTGGGGGTGGGGACGATCGAGTTCCTGGTGGATGATGACCGGAATTTCTATTTCATGGAAATGAACACGCGCATCCAGGTGGAACACCCGGTGACCGAGGAAGCGTACGAGGTCGACCTGGTGCGCGACCAGCTTCGGGTGGCGCTGGGTGAAGAAATCAAGTACAGTCAGGAAGACCTGGTTCCCAAGTGGGCGGTGATCGAGTGCCGCATCAACGCCGAGGACTGCGACAATGATTTTCGTCCGACGCCGGGGCGGATCGACGCGATCCATATCCCGGGCGGGCCGGGGGTGCGGGTGGACAAGGCGGTGTACGCGGGGTACTACATCCCGCCGTACTACGATTCGATGATCGCCAAGCTGATCGTGCGGGCGCGCACGCGGGATGAGGCGATAATCCGGATGCGGCGGTGTCTCGACGAGTTTATCGTGGAGGGGGTGCCGACGACGATCCCGATCCACCAGGCGATATTCGCCAATCCGGAGTTCTGCGCGGGGACCTACAGCACGGCGTTTATCGACCAGACGCTGCAGTGGAAGGGGAGCAAAGGTGCGGCTAAAAAAAAGTCCGTCACCTTCAAGCGCCCGGGGGAAGACGCCAAGGCGGCGGCGACTCCGCAACGAGTGAGTGAGACTGTTTTAGCTGAGCATACCAAGGAATGACTTTGGAGGTCTTTCGTGAAGGTTCCTGATTCCCTCAAATATACCAAAGAACACGAGTGGGTTCGTCTCGACGGCAACGTAGCCGTGATCGGGATCACCGACTACGCCCAGGGAGAGCTGGGAGATATCGTCTTCATCGAGATGCCGGAGATCGGCGCGGTAGTGTCGCAGATGGGCAAGCTGGGCACGATCGAGGCGGTGAAAGCGGTGTCCGACATGTTCAGCCCGGTGGGCGGGAAAGTGGTCGCGGTGAACGGGGCGCTCGACGGCGACCCGATGATCGTCAACAAGGATCCGTACGGCGACGGCTGGATGGTGAAGGTTGAAGTGTCGAATCCGGGCGAAGTGGCGCAGTTGCTCGATGCCAAAGGGTACACTCAGTTGCTGGCGTCACACTAAGGGAGCCGCGGTCCGCCTGGGACCGGGTTCTCACACCTAACTGCAGAGAAAGTGGCATACCATGCCGTATTCGTATTTGTCTTTGACTGACGAAGATCGTCAGAAGATGCTGGCCGTGATCGGCGTGAAGAGTTTCGAGGAGTTGCTCGAGGCGATTCCCGAAGATGTCCGCCTGAAGCGGCCGATGAAAATTCCGGCGCTGTCGGAAATGGAGTTACTCAAGCAGATCAAGGAGATGTCCACGCGGAACCGCGAGGGGCTGGTCTGTTTTGCCGGGGGCGGGGTGTACGATCATTTCATCCCGTCGGCGGTGGGCGCGATTATCAGTCGTCCCGAGTTCCTGACGGCGTACACGCCGTACCAGCCGGAGGTGGCGCAGGGGACGCTGCAGGTGATCTACGAGTTCCAGACGCACATGTGCCGGCTGACCGGGATGGACGTGGCGAACGCCTCGATGTACGACGCCGCGAGCGGTGTTGCCGAAGCGATCCTGATCGCCACGGGCGTGACGAAGCGGACGAAGGTCCTGGTTTCAGAGACGGTCAATCCATTGTACCGGGAAGTGGCCCGCACCTACCTGCAGGGGCGGGAACTGGAGATTATCACTGTCCCGATGAAGGACGGTGTCACCGACCTGAACCGCCTGGCGAGTCTGATCGACGACAAGACGGCGTGCGTGGTGCTGGGGCAGCCGAATTTCTTCGGTTTGCTCGAAGAGATCGACGCCGTGCCGGAAATGATCCACAAGGTGGGCGGCAAGCTGATCGTGACGTTTGACGCGATCGCGCAGGCGATTCTGAAGACGCCCGGCGAGCTGGGGGCCGACATCGCGATCGGCGAGGGACAGCCGCTGGGGATTTCGGTGTCGTTCGGCGGCCCGCTGCTGGGCGTGTTCGCGGTGAAGAAGGACCTGGTGCGGAGTATGCCGGGGCGCATTGTGGCGCGGACGAAGGATGTCGATGGCAAGGATGGATTCGTGCTGACGCTGCAGACGCGCGAGCAGCATATTCGCCGGGAAAAGGCGACCTCCAATATTTGCACCAACCAGGCGCTGTGCGCGACGGCGGCCTCGGTCTATGTCAGTTTGATGGGCAAGACCGGGTTGAAGAAAGTCGCGTTGTTGTCAGCCGAGCGGGCGCAGCAGGCGGCCGCGATGATCTGCGCGCTGGATGGGTATGAGTCGTATTTCAAGGGGCCGTTCGTCCGCGAGTTCGCGGTGCGGACGCCGCTGCCGGCGCGGGATATCATTCTGGCGATGGTGGAGCGGGGCTACCTGCCGGGCGTGGATGCCGGGCGCTGGTATGCCGGGCTGGATCATTGCCTGATCGTGGCGCTGACCGAGAAGCGGACCGAAGTGGAGATCAGCCGTCTGGTGGCCGGGCTGAAGGAGTTGACGGCCAGTGGCGTCCTGTCCCGGATGTAAGGCGGAGTGGCCGGACAACGTGACGGAATGTCCGATCTGCGGCCGGGAGATCGCCGAGGGGGAGCGCGAGGCCTGGGTGCTGATCGGTTTTGCCGACGACAAGCTGTCGGCCGATTTTGCGAAAGAGACGCTTTCGACCTATGAGATACCGGTGGTGGTGGTCTCCAAGTCCGGGTTTTTCGGCAATGTGGGATTGACGCTGACGGAGTTTTACAGCGGCAAGTCCGGGCAGTTTGAGATATCGGTGCCATCGAGTCATGTCGAGGAGGCGATCGAGCTCCTGACCATGACGCTGGGCACGAAGTGGCAGCGAAAGGAATGACGGGTGTACTGTCCGCGATGTGCGTATGAATATCCGAGCGGGGTGAGTGCCTGTCCGGAATGCCAGATACCGCTTTTGGAGGACCGTCCGGAGCGCAGTTGCGCCGCCGCGGTGCCCGACAACAGTTGGGTGCAGGTGTACGGCGTGAAGAGCAATGCCCGCGCGGAGCGAGCCAAGGGGGCGCTGGATTCGAACAATATTCCCTCGGTCCTGATGCCCTCGGCGCTCAGCAGTCCCGGCGACGGGTTCCCGGGGGAGGAGGAGCCGATGCTCACGGTGGGCGAACTGAACGTGATCATGGTGCCGAGGGAATTTCGCGAAGAAGCTGAACTGGTCATCGAAGCGGTTCTGGGAGACGACGGGCTCTCGGCAGAGTCGTATTGACCGAACACCGATAAACGGTACGGAGTAACCATGCGGAAGACAGCGTTAGCAGCAGTACTGATGATCATGCTGGCGACGATGCTGGCGGCGCAGACAACGGACCAGCCGGCGGCGACGCCGGTGGAGAAGCCGTCGGCGCCCCTGTTCACCAACCTGGAGGAAGCCAAAGCCACGGCGCTCGAGAAGGACAAACCGGTTCTCATTGATTTTTACGCCGATTGGTGAACGTGGTGCAAGCGTCTGGACACGGTCGTGTTCGTAGATCCGAAGGCAATCGCGTTTTTTACCAATGACGTGCTGTTGGCGAAGATCAACGCCGAGAAAGACACGCTGGCGGCGAAACCGTATCATGTGATGGGCTTCCCGACGCTGGTGTTGATCGACAAGACCGGCAAGGAGATCGACCGGGTGTTCGGCTATCTGCCGACGGATGAGTTGATCAAGACGGTCACGGATTATCGCAACGGCATCGGGACGCTGGATGATCTGCTGGCGAAGATGGCGGCGAAGCCGGAGCGGCAGATGGCGTTCGATATCGCAGAGAAATACAAAGGGCGCGGGGCCGTTGCCGACGGCGAGACCTGGTACGCGAAGGTGATTGCCATGGGCGAGCCGAAGGACTCGTTGTCGCGCGAGAGCCGCATGGCGGTGGCCGATCTGTATCGCCGGGACAAGAAATATGGCGAGGCGCTGAAGGCGTTTGAAGCGATTGCCGTTGATTTCGCGGGTATGCCGACGGCGCAGGATGCCGACTGGTATCGCGGCGACGTGTATCGTCGCATGAAAGACACCGCGAACGCGGTCAAGGCGTTCGAGGACTGGATGGTGAAGTATCCGGCGGCGGATACGGGTGATGTGAATTACACGAAGAAGCTGATCGAGAAGCTCAAGAATCCTCCGGCGCCGAAAGCCGAAGGGAAGTAGGATAGATGGACCGCCGGATATGAGCCGGCGGTTGAATGGAACGGTAATGTCTGAGAAGAATGCACTGTTGATTTACGAGAAGTCGGTGCCGGGTCGGGCGGGGTATACGCTGCCCGACTATCGCGAGAGCGAAAGCGCGATTCTGGCGGCGATCCCGGCGAAGTTTCGCCGGACCGAGGACGCGCATCTGCCGGAGCTCTCCGAGCCGGAGGTGATGCGGCATTTCGTGGGGCTGTCGGTGAAGAACCATCATATCGAAAAGGGGTTCTATCCGCTCGGCTCCTGCACGATGAAGTACAATCCCAAGGTGAACGAGAAGGCGGCGACGTTCCCGGATTTCCAGGAACATCATCCGCTGGCGCCCTGCAGCAGCGCGCCGGGTATCCTGGACATGCTTTGGGAACTGGAGCAGTACCTGGGCGAGGTGTCCGGATTTCCCGCCATCTCGCTGCAGCCAGTGGCCGGAGCGCAGGGGGAGTTCGCCGGGCTGTTGATCATGCGGGCGTATCACCGTTCGCGGGGCGACCACCGTACCAAGATCATCATTCCCGATTCGGCGCACGGGACCAACCCGGCCTCGGTGGCCTCGATCGGGTTCACCACGATCGAGATCAAGTCCAACGAGGAGGGGATTATCTCTCCGGAGGCCGTGGCGGCGGTGATGGCCGACGACGTGGCCGGAATCATGATGACCAACCCGAATACGCTGGGGCTGTTCGAGCGGCATATCGTGGCGATCGCCAAGGTGGTGCATGATCGGGGCGGCCTGATGTACATGGATGGCGCCAACCTGAACGCCAACATGGGGATCTTCCGTCCGGCGGACGCCGGGTTCGACATCATGCATTTCAACCTGCACAAGACGTTTTCGACGCCGCATGGCGGCGGCGGTCCGGGTGCGGGTGCAGTTGGCGTGGTAGCCAGGCTCGAGCCGTTCCTGCCGTTCCCGGTGCTGGAGCGCAATTCGGAGGGTCGGTTGTTCTTCAATTACGATCGTCCGCAATCGATCGGGCGGCTCCACAGCTTCTTCGGGAATTTCGCGAACATGGTACGGGCGTACACGTACATCAAGACGCTGGGTGGTGCGGGCCTTCGGGCGAGCTCGGAAGCGGCCGTGATCAATGCCAACTACCTGAAGGTGCGGCTCAAGGATGACTTCGACCTGCCGCACGAGCAGCACTGCATGCACGAATTCGTGTTATCCGGCAACCGCCAGAAGAAGCTGGGGGTGAAGACCTCGGATATCTCCAAGCGGCTGCTCGATTTCGGGATGCATGCGCCGACCAACTATTTCCCGTTGATCGTGCCGGAGGCGCTCATGATCGAGCCGACGGAGAGCGAGACGCGGGAAACGCTGGACCGGTTCGCCGAAGTGATGATCGGGATCGCCCGGGAAGCCGAAACCAATCCGGAACTGGTCACCAAGGCGCCGTACACGACGCCGGTTCGTCGTCTGGACGAAAGCGCGGCGGCGCGGACGCTGGACGTGAACTACCAGGGCTGACCGGGGGCCGGACAGAGATCAAACCTGACAGGCCGATGCCGTCCGTAAGCGGCGTCGGCCTTTCGTTGCCATGATTCAGCTTCACGATATATCGTTTCGGTACCGGTCCGACGGGCCGCTGATTCTCGATCATCTTTCCTTGAGGATCGGCTCGGGGGAATCGATTTGTGTTATGGGGGGGAACGGCTGCGGCAAGTCGACGCTGGCGCGCCTCGTGGCCGGCCTGGCCAAACCGAGCGAGGGGGAAGTGCTGATCAACGAACATCTGATCCAGAGCGCCGCCGGACCCCTGGTGGGGATCCTGTTTCAAAACCCGGACAACCAGATGGTGGCGACGACGGTGGAGAAGGAGATCGCGTTCGGCCTTGAAAACATGGCCGTACCGATGGCTGAGATGGAAGAGATTGTCGGCGCGACGTTGCTTCGGTTCGGCATCAGTCATCTGCGGCAGCGCCTGACCTCAGAGCTTTCCGGCGGCGAGAAGCAGCGGGTGGCGCTGGCCTCGGTGATGGTAACCCGGCCTCGGGTTCTCATCCTTGACGAGCCCGACTCCTTTCTCGATGCGGGCGGGAAGCAGATCCTGGCCGAGGAACTGAAGCGACTGCATGCCGAGGATCCCGACCTGACCGAACTGCGCATAACACAGTACCTATCAGTGGCGAAGGAGTACGATCGGCTGGTGGTGATTTACGAAGGGCGCGTGGCGGCCGATGGCGCTCCCGCGGCGATCCTTGAGGAAGAGGAGTTCTGTCGCCGTACGGGGCTTCGCTACGACGGTGAGCCGGCGCCGGACACTACGGTGTCGGCCGGTGCTGCGGGGCGGCCGATTCGCCGAAAGGCAACGTCGGTGCGAGTGCATAATCTGTCGGCCGGGTATCCGGGGCGTTCACCGGTGGTGGTCGGGTTATCGCAGGTACTCGTGCCGGGGGAGACGGTTGGACTCATTGGGCCCTCGGGGACCGGCAAGAGCACATTGGGATTGGTGCTTTGCGGGGTGCTGAAGCCGGTGCTGGGTCGGGTGGACCTGCTGGATGAAGCGGGGAAGGTGCTCAGAGAAAAGGATCGTCCGGGTCTGGTGGTCGGTTCCTTCCAACAGCCCGAGCGGCAGTTCTTCTTGAACAGCTGCGCCGAAGAGGTGGCTTTCGGGCCCGGCAACGTTGGGCAGGCGCTGTCGGAACGCGAGTTGGAGGCGCTGTTCTCGCTGGTAGGGCTGGACGCGGAGCAGTTTAGCCGGCGCGATCCGTTTTCGCTGTCGATGGGTGAGAAGCGCCGGTTGGCGTTCGCCGTGATTCTGGCCATGCGGCCATCGTTCATCGTGTTCGACGAGCCGACGTGTGGGTTGGACCCGGAGGGGGTGGGGCGGTTCATTGAGTTGTCGCGACGTTTGGCTCGGGAGGGAGTGGGGCAGGTGATCATCAGCCACGATGGGGACGTGATCAAGCAGTTGTGCGAGCGCGTGATCTCGTTAAGCGGCGACGGGCGGTTCCGCGACTGGGGAGTCGAGGAGCTGTTTTCGGAAGAGCGGTACGCGGGCCTGATTTCAGCGCCGACCAGTTGACCCGCCCCTACCGGGCGAAAAATTTCCTTTCCTGACATCTTGACTCCGGCCGCGGGAGCGATATACTCCGTCAGCGTTCACCTTTTAAGGCGATCCAGAGAGGTCGCGAAGGGTTATGTTCTCATGATCACATGGCTCAGGGCCGCGCCACGGCTTCGGCTGCATAGTTATCTCCTGCATTTCGACGATACCTATTTGTTATTACCTATGGAGGATTACCGTTGTCTTCAGTAAACGACATTATCCTCGATGAAACCAAGATCGGGCGGGCGCTGACGCGGATAGCGCACGAAATCCTGGAGCACAATTCAGGAGCCGAGTCGCTGGCGATCATCGGAATTCTGACCCGCGGGGCGATGCTGGCCAAGCGGATCGCCGCCATCATCGAGAAGTTGGAGGGGGTTAAGGTGCCGGTGGGGCTGATGGATATCAGTTTGTACCGGGATGATTTGCATTCCAAACTGGATCAGCCGGTGGTCCAGCGGACCGACATCCTGTTTCCGATTTCCGAACGGAATATCATATTGGTGGACGACGTCCTGTTCACGGGGCGGACGATCCGCGCGGCTCTGGATCAGATTATCGACTTCGGCCGGCCGCGTACGATTCAATTGGCCGTGCTGGTGGATCGCGGGCACCGCGAGCTGCCGATCAAAGCGGATTATGTGGGGGTCAATATTCCCACCGCGAAGGCGGATCAGGTCGTGCTGGAGGTGAAAGAGAAGGAAGGCATGGACCGGGTGTACGTCGTGAAGAACGGCCCGGCCAAGCAGGCGGGTAAGACGCCGGCGAAGGGTGCAAAGAAGAAAGGGGGCCGCGCATGAGCCATCTGGCATCGCGACACTTGCTGGGGCTGGAGGGAGTATCGAAGGAAGATATCGGCCTGATCCTGGACACGGCGGAGTCGTTCCGCGAGGTTCTGGATCGGACGATCAAGAAACTGCCGACCCTGCGCGGGATCACGGTGGTGAATTTGTTCTATGAGCCGTCGACGCGTACGCGGATTTCGTTCGAACTGGCGGAGAAACGGCTGTCGGCGGACTCGGTCAGCTTTTCGCCCTCGACCTCCTCGGTGACGAAAGGGGAGTCGCTGCGGGATACCGTGCAGAATATCGAGGCAATGAAGATCGACATGGTGGTGGTGCGGCATAAATCCTCGGGTGTACCGTATTACCTGACGCAGTGCATGGACGCGAACATCATCAATGCCGGCGACGGGACGCACGAGCACCCCACGCAGGGGCTGCTGGACATGTTCACGATTCGCCGGAAATACAAGAAGCTGGAAGGGCTGCGGGTGGTGCTGGTGGGGGATGTGAAGCACTCGCGGGTGACGCGTTCCAATGTGTGGGGTCTGAAAACGATGGGAGCATCGGTGGCGCTGTGCGGTCCCTCGACGCTGATGCCGTACGAGGTGGAGCGATTCGGCGTGGACTTCTACACCAATATCGACGAGGCTCTGGATGGTGCGGATGTGGTGAACATCATGCGGATTCAGCTCGAACGCCAGCAGGCGGGTTTGTTTCCCTCCCAGCGCGAGTACACGAGCCTGTTCGGGATCAGCCGGGAGCGGCTGAAGCGGCTGAACAAGAATTACACGATCATGCATCCGGGTCCGATGAACCGGGGAGTGGAGATCACCAGCGAAGTGGCCGACAGCGATCAGTCCGTGATTCTGGATCAGGTGACCAACGGTCAGGCGGTCCGCATGGCGGTGCTGTACCTGTTGTCCGGCCGAAAGAAAGAAGAGGGTGCCGAGAATGACTAGCAAGAAATTCGATCTGGTGATCAAGGGAGGACGGGTGATCGACCCGGTCCTGGGGTTCGGCCAGGACGCCTACGTGTTGATAAAAGACGGGCTGATTGCGGGGATCGAGACGGAATCGGCCGAGATGACACGGCTCTTGAAGACGCTCGATGATTCCCAGGTGATCGACGCCACCGGGAAGCTGGTGGTGCCGGGGCTGATCGATGTTCATGTGCACCTGCGGGAACCAGGGCGCGAGGATGAAGAGACGATCGAGTCCGGGTGCCGGGCGGCGGCGGCAGGCGGGTTTACGGCGGTGTGCTGCATGCCGAATACCACGCCGCGAATCGACAATCAGGAGACGGTCAAGTTCGTGCAGGACCGGGCGGAGGGGGCGACGGCGCGGGTGTACGTGGTGGGAGCAATCACCAAGAATCTGGAAGGGAAGGAACTGGCCGAAATCGGCGATCTGGTGAAGATGGGGGCGGTGGCGATCACCGATGACGGGCACTATGTCCAGAATCCGGATATCATGCGACGGGCGCTGGAGTATTCCAAGATGTTCAAGATACCGGTCTGCCAGCACGCGGAGGACCAGTACCTGGTTTCGGGCGGCGTCATGAATGAATCATTCGAGTCGACGCGGCTGGGATTGAAGGGGTCGCCGGCGGTGGCGGAAGAAGTGGCGGTGCTAAGGGATATCGCGCTGTGTCGGGTGACCGGCGCGCGGCTGCATATCCAGCACATTTCCACGCGGCGGGCGGTGGAAGCGGTGCGGCAGGCCAAGCGGGAGGGGGTGAATGTCACGACGGAAGCGTGCCCGCACCATTTCGTGCTGACCGATGAAGAGATCGGCAAGGAGTTCAACACCAACCTGAAAGTGAATCCGCCGATCCGGACACGCGAGGACCGGCAGGCGGTGATCGAGGGGCTGGTGGACGGGACGATCGACTGCATCGCCTCGGATCACGCGCCGCACGCGGAAGAAGAGAAGGACTGCGAGTTCGACCAGGCGCCATCGGGGATGATCGGTCTGGAGACCACGCTCGGCCTGGTCAAGACGTATTTGATAGACAGGGGATATCTGGACTGGGGGGATGCGATCCGGAAGATGACCTCGAACCCGGCGCGGATATTCGGTCTGCAGGGCGGGACGCTGGCGGAAGGGGCGGTGGCGGATATCACGATTATCGATCCGGATAAGAAGTGGACGGTGCGGGCGGAGAAGTTCCGGTCGCGGTCCAAGAACTCGCCGTTTGTCGGGATGAAACTGAGCGGGCAGGTGTACCGCACGATACTCGGCGGAAAGGTGGTGTTCGAGCCATGACACGGAGTCGAATCATGTGGGTGGCGACGGTGGTGCTGGGGACCGTGATTGCCCTGACCGGCCAGGTGGCGGCGCTGGAACCGTACCCGGCCACGGCGAAGCAGGCGGTGTCCGACGTGTACCACGGCGTCAAGGTGACCGAGGAGTATCGTTGGCTGGAGAATCCGAAGGACCCCGCGGTGAAGGCGTGGGCAGACGCTCAGAACGCCTATACCCACGCCCATCTCGACAAGGTTGCTTCGCGCCCGGCGATCGCCGCGTATTTCAAAAACCTCTATAGTGCGGCGAGCTCCAATTACTACGATTTGCAGTACCGCCACGGGCTGCTGTTCGCGCAGAAATCCCAGCCCCCGAAAGAGCAGCCGGTGATTGTGTGTCTGAAATCACCGGAAGACACAACCGGCGAGCGGGTGGTGTTTGATCCGGGAACATTCGACAGTACGGGGTCGACCTCGGTGGATTTTTACACACCTTCGTCTGATGGCCGATACTTGGCGATATCGCTGTCGAAGTTCGGCAGTGAAGACGGCACCGTGCACGTGATCGACGTGGCTACCAGCAAGGAACTGGGGGATCGGATCTCACGGGTCAACTACCCGACGGGAGGTGGAAGTGTGGCGTGGAAGAAGGACAACTCCGGTTTCTACTACACCCGGTATCCCGATCCCGGCTCTCGGTCTGAAAAGGACATGCACTTCTATCAGCAGGTGTATTACCACGCGCTTGGGACTCCGGTATCTCAGGATCGGTATATGATCGGCAAAGAGTTCCCGCGGATCGCCGAGGTCGCGCTCGAGTCCTCCGATGACGGCAAGTATGTGCTGGGTACGGTGCTGAATGGAGATGGTGGCGAGCAGGCGCACTATCTCCTGACTGAAGCAAACGGGAAATGGGCGCAGCTCACCAAGTTCGAAGACCAAGTGGTGGGGGCGCGGTTCGGGATCGACCAGGCGCTGTATCTGCTTTCATTGAAGGACTCACCCAAGGGGAAGATCCTCCGGATGAACCTTCAGGCGACCGAACTGGCCAAGTCGCAAACTTTGGTGCCGGAAGGGGCAGGGACGATCAAGGGATTTACGCCGACCGCATCCCGCCTGTACGTGGTGGAGATGGTGGGTGGCCCCTCGCGGCTGCGCGTATTCGGTCTGAACGGCCGGGAGGAGGCATCGGTTGACGTGGAGCCGATCTCGTCGGTGGGAACGCCGATCTGGCTGGACGGGGACGTGGTGCTGTATCCGGCGCAGTCGTATGTGAAGCCCTCGGCGTGGTACCGCTACGATCCCTCGGCCGGCGCGCCCTCTAAGACAGCACTGGCCAAAAAATCGGTGGTCAATTTCGATGACTGCGAAGTGACGCGGGAGATCGCGATTTCCAAAGACGGTGCGAAGATTCCGATGAACATCATTCGCAAGAAGGGGACGGTTCTGAACGGTCAGAACCCGACCATTCTTTACGGCTACGGCGGGTACAGTATCAGTCTGTCGCCGGGGTACAACGAGCGGAACCGTCTCTGGTATGACCAGGGGGGCGTGTATGTGATCGCGAATCTCCGCGGCGGCGGGGAGTTCGGCGATGAGTGGCACCGGCAGGGGAATTTGACGAAGAAGCAGAACGTATTCGATGATTTCGCGGCGTGTGCGCGCTGGCTGATCGACAATGGGTACACCTCGCCGGAAAAGCTGGCGATCGAAGGGGGGAGCAACGGCGGACTGCTGATGGAGGCCGCGCTGACGCAGCATCCGGAGTTTTACGCGGCTGTGGTCAGCTATGTGGGGATTTACGATATGCTGCGCGTGGAGTTGTCTCCCAACGGCGAGTTCAACACCACCGAATTCGGGACGGTGAAGGACAAGGCGCAATTCGAGGCACTGCATGCGTACTCGCCGTACCACCGCGTAGTTGACGGCGCCAAATACCCGGCGGTGTTGTTTCTGGCCGGGGATAATGATGGCCGGGTCGATCCGGCCAATTCGCGGAAGATGACGGCGCGTTTGCAGGCGGCCAGCAGCTCGGGCAAGCCGATTTTCCTGCGCACGAGTGCAACGGCCGGCCACGGCATCGGGACCTCGTTGAGCGAGAATATCGAGGAGGACGCCGATGTATTCGCGTTTCTCTTCGAGCAGTTGGGGCTGACGTATCAACCGAAGCCATAGCGCCAGAAGAGCATACGAATACCGCCGATTGCGAGGTCGGCGGTATCTTCGGGTAAGGGGAACGGTTGAACCTCAACGCCGGTTGTAGAAACCGGACGTAACAACTATGGACTTTCTCTCCCACGCTCTTTGGAGCAATCTCATGTATCACCAATCTTCCCTTCCGGAGCAGCTTCTGGCTACCGGGCTGGGGGTGGCGCCCGACGCGCTGGCGTTTGGCCCGCTGATGGTGAAGCAGTATCTGTCCAAGAAGCGGACATTCGGCAAAGTCGATGAGACGACGTACGATCAACTGAACCGGACGATTCCGCGCTGGGTGTTTCGCATTTACGATGTTACGCACAGTATCCCGGTCTGGCTGGTCGGTTTCGCGGTGTGGTGGTGGCTGGCGGGAGGAATACCCTGGCCGGCGTTCGCCTGGCTGCTGCATATCCTGGTGGATATTCCCACGCACACAAGACGGTTCTTTCCAACGCCGTTTGGGTGGCCGTTTCTGTCGTATCGTTTCGACGGCATCAGTTGGGGGGTGCGCTGGTTCATGGTGTTGAACTACAGCGCCTGCGCGGTCATGTATGGGCTGGTCTACTTGATCGGATTTTGAGGCGCGTCACCAAGTCACGGTGAATTACGGACAGGCCGGTAATGTTGCCGGACCCTGACCGAAGAGATATTCCGCAAGCAACTGAAGATCGGTGATGGTGATGTCGGTCTGGCCATCGAGAATGGCCTCTTCGCGGCAGGGCATGGATGGGGTGGGGGAGCCGAAGAGGTAGGTGATGAGCAGGGTGAGGTCGGAAATGTCCACCAGGTTGCGCCCATCGCGGTCGATGTTCCCGGTTAGGCCGGAACAGCAGAAAAGTTGCTGGTATTTGATGGACACGATATTCGAAAACCCGAACAGACCGTCATCCTCGGCCGTTCCGGTCACGTAGACGCCTCCGCTGTTGTCGACCAGGATGTGCGGGTCGTAGTGGCATTTACCACTGCTCCCGCCATAGTGCATGCTCCAGGCCACGACGCCGCTTCGGTAGAGCTTCACGGTGCCCAGACTCCAGCAGTTCCCGGCGCTCTGATTGAAGCCGGTAACATAGGCATTTCCGACGCCATCGACGGCCAGGGCGCTCGCTTCATCATGCAAATGTAGTCCTCCGTCGAGGGCAGCAGTCCAAAGAAGCTGGCCGCTGGACGTATACTTGGCGGCAAGGTAATCCGTATACCGACCGGGTCCGGCGTAGGTCTTGCCGACCACTATTACGTTACCGGAGGGATCGAGCGCCAGGGAAGCTGCTCCCTCTTCGCCGTGGTATGGGCCATCGTAGGACTGAACCCAGGCGATACTGCCGTCGGGGGCAATCTTGAGCAGAAGCAGGTCGGTGTTGGTCTGGTCGGCGTTGACCTGCGACCATCCGGCCAGATACAGATTTCCCGAGCCATCCAGCACAGCGGCGGCGGCGGTGTCATTGCGGTGGTTGGGGCTGTCGTACTTGGTGGTCCAGAGGAGCGTGCCGGAAGAATCGTACTTAAGGACAGCGATGTCATCACCCGCCGGCCCCTTCTGCACTGTGCCGGTCACATAGACGTCCCCGTTTGCCGTTGCGCAAACGGACCGGACTCGATTCACCGTCGTTTCCTCTTCTCGATACTGACGGATCCAGACTGGTTCTCCGTCGTTGTGATACTTGATGATCACCCAGGTCGCGGTATCGTGCGCGTCTACGGTAAGACCTGCCACATAGATGTTGCGGGCCGAATCGAGCGCAAGAGCATCGGCGCGGTCGCCACGGTCATTCGAGAGGTCGAACCGCCTGATCCAGGCGGAGTCACCATTGGCGCGGAGCTTCAGAGTCATGAAGTCGTAGTTGAGCGGGACCACCAAGCTCGAAAGACTGCTTCCGGTGACGTAGATCTCGCCCATAGCGTCGACCGCCAGAGCTGTCGGCCATTCCCCCCCGTTGTCAAGAAAGCCGAACCGCTTCTCCCACCGCAGTTCACCCGAACCGGAGTACTTCAGGATTCCGTAGTCAAGATCAATCGATCCGGCCACAATGAGGTTGCCGAACGGATCCAGCGCGGTGGCGATCACCCGGGATATGGAGTCGGCGGGGTTGTCGAACGGCCGGGTCCAGGCGACGTTGAGATCCTGGCTCTGGACGATTGAGCAAAGAAAGACTAAAAGGAGCACTGCGCGAGAGACGGAACGCATGATAGCCTCCTGAGGCGGGCCGGCAGTCCGGTGCCTCACGGTGTAGTTGGCGAGCACTCAGGGCGGGATACCGTCGCCGTGATACAATATACGCTGTTTGCCGAAACGAGCAAGGTCAACCGGGCCCCTGATACAATGAGGTCCGAGGCGGGAGCACAATAATCTTGACATGAAGGTCTCTCTTTGGTATAATTAGCTCAGAGCCTCACTCCCATGTATCCATGGTATCCGGCATATTGTCATCCCCTTTTTCCATGCTCAAGTCGCGTTTGCACGGGTATGGGAACTTTGGTCTTGCGCAGCAAGGAGGAATGAATGCAACCATTGGTACGAATAGTCGCTGCAGTACTTGTCTGCTGGCTGGCGTTATGGGGGGTGGTCTGGGCGGCGCCCCAATTGTCCATCAGCCAGGATTGGTCTCAGTATTATCCGTATGGAGTGCTGCCGGGGGGGACCCTGACCAAACACTGCTGGTTGAAAAATGTCGGGGATGCCGAACTGGTGACCACAATCAGCATTGATAGTCTGTATCCCTCGTCTCCGGAGTGGTTCACGCTTTCCTCGACGGGGCCGCTCACCATTCAGCCGGGGGACAGTGTGCAGGTAACGGTTTCCGTGCTGGGGGTCGGCTCGCCGGGCACGACGATCAGGCAGTTTGCCGGGTTCTGGTTCGTGTCGAATTCTCCCGGACCCAACGATTCACTGTACGATTCCATCATGGCAGACTCACCGGGGTCGCTGCCGCCCTATCTCATCGTCGATACTATTGCGACGGGGTGCACGCAGTTGTTACTCGCCGGTGGAACGGACATGGGGAACCAGGGGCTGGGCCGGGTCAATATGGACTATTTCAATTTCGGCGACTGCGATACATCCGAGGCGATCCTCGGCCAGAGTGATGTCTATCTTCACGATGGCTCACCGGTGATCCTGCAGGGGACAAACGCTACAACCTACTCGGCGACCTGGTCGATCTATGGAGAGTGGAGCGGCGATGCGCATGCTTTCCGGAATTATGTCGATGTGACGCCCCCGATCTTCAGTCCGCTTGATACAGTCACGTCCGAGTATGAGATGGTGCAGTCAGGGCAATGGCGGACATGTGATTCCCTGCTCGCCGTTGAAATGACCTATTACGCCCCGAGGAACGCGGGTGATAGCTGTAACTTCATTGTCAGGAAGATGGCAGTGTTTCCGACTCACAGCTTCGCGATGACAAATCTGGCGATTGGGGATGCGGTCGACTGGGATATCCCCTCGGATACGGCGGCGCATAACCGGGGAGGGTTTGACGCCGGGCGGAATCTGGTGTATCAGCGCGGGTGGGACAAGCCAACTGATCCGACCCAGTGCCAGCCGAACGAGTCCCGGTTTGGCGGCATCGCGATGCTCGGCTGGTATCGGGCCAGCGAGGTCCCGACGACTTTCCATACGGACATGTACGCCGGATACACTGCTCTGAACTCCGAGTACGTAACTCCGACGGGGAGTTTCGTCCCGAGCGAGTTGGGGGCGAACATGTCCATAGCAGGACTTACCGCAGAACCGGTCACCGGGGATCTGCACACCGTGCTCACGTACCGGTATAACTACACGCTCCCGGCCACTGATACGCTGATCGTCTGGTCGGTGCTCGCGACGGTTCGCAACGGTTCGGTGTCGGATCTTCAGTCGGCTGTCGACAAGGCAAGGCGCTGGCAACTCGAACACTTCGGCCCGGACTGGATCTGCTGCTGGGGGACGACGGGGGAAATGAACGGGGATGGGACAGTGGATATTGGGGATATCGATTGCCTGATATCGCCGCTGTTCTTCGGGTACTTCCCGCCCGGTTGTTGTGATTGCGAGGTGTCTTGTGATGTCAACCGTGATGGGATCCGAGACATTTCCGATCTTGTCATGCTGATCGACTACTTGTTCTTCGGTGCCCAGTTGCCGAGTTGTTGGTAACAAGTAATCTGGGCCGTGCAATAGACTTGATTTGCCGCGTCTATTCGCGAGGATAGGCGCGGCTTGACTTTGGGGGGATTTCGCATATCTTGCAAACCTGCTAAAGGAACCATATGCAAGTACCATTCTTAGACTTACAAGCTCAGTATCGATCGATCAAGGGGGAACTGGACAGCGCCATTCAGGGGGTCCTGGACAAGTCCGCTTATGTGCTCGGACCGGCGGTGGCCGAGTTCGAAAAGAATTTTGCCGCCTATTGCCAGGCCAGAGAGTGTATCGGGGTCAACAACGGGACCAATGCACTGCTGCTGGCGCTTCGGGCGCTCGGCGTCGGGCCGGGGGACGAGGTGATCACGGCGGCGAATACGTTTATCGCCACGGCGGCGGCGATTGCCCACGCGGGTGCGACGCCGGTGCTGGTGGATGTCGACCCGGTCAGCCGGACGATTGATCCGCAGCTGATCGAGGCGGCGATCACGAACAAAACCAAGGTGATTATTCCGGTGCATCTGTATGGCCGAACGGCCGACATGGACCCGATTCTCGCGATCGCGGCCAAACACAAATTGGCGGTGCTCGAAGATTCGGCGCAGTCCCATGGGGCGAAATACAAAGGGCGGGTGGCCGGTTCGATTGCGGCCATTGCAGCGTTCTCGTTTTATCCGGGGAAGAACCTGGGCGCCTACGGCGAGGGAGGCGCGGTGACGACCTCCGATCCGGAACTGGCGCGACGAGTGCGGATGCTTCGGGATCACGGCTCGGAGAAGAAGTACTACCACGAGCTGCTTGGCTATAACGCACGGCTGGAGGGGATTCAAGGGGCGGTACTCAATACCAAGCTGCGGCATCTGGACAAGTGGAATACGGAACGGAACCGCGTCGCCCGGCGCTACAACGAGCTATTGGCGGGTGCGCCGGTGACCGTGCCGGATATGAATCCGGATTACTTCCAGGTGTTTCACCTGTACGTGATCGAGACGGACCGTCGCGAGGAGCTGCAGCAGTTTCTGGCGAGCCAGCAGATTGCGACGCTGATTCATTACCCGGTGCCGATTCACCTGCAGAATGCGTTCGCGCATCTGGGGAGGAAGCGGGGATCATTCCCGGTGACTGAGAAGATGGCCGACCGGATCGTGTCGCTGCCGATGTATCCGGAGTTGAGCGACGAGCAGATACAGTTTGTCGCGGCGAAGATCAAGGAGTTCTTTGGCGTCCGCTAAGAGCAGAGTGTATGCGTCAGGATGGACGGGGATCGCGATCCTCGCCATCCTGCTTTTGTGTTTGGCCACGCGGCTGTATCATCTTGAGGCCGATCCGCCGATCGACCTTTCGCACTCCAACGACATCTACACCGACACCGGCCAGTACACGTTATTTGCCCGGTTGTATCTGCAGACCGGCGAGTTCAACCCCGAAAACGACTATCGGTTCATTCTGTTTCTCAAGTCGAGTGTCACGGCGCTGGCGCTAGTGGTGTTCAAATTGCTCGGAATCGGGGTATGGCAGTCGAATCTGGTTGGGGTGCTGTACTCATGGGGGGCGTTGGCGCTGTTCGGGCTGTTTGTCCGGAAGTTCGCGGGGGATCTGACGGCCATTCTGTTTCTGCTGTTCGCCGGTCTGGACTTCAGTCTGACGTTTTACGGGCGGGGGCCGTTTTTGGAGCATGCCATGGCGTTCTGGGCGTTTCTGGCGCTGGTGCTCTGTACCCACTTTCGGTCGTGGCTCTGGTATGGTGTGGCCGGGTTGTCGTTGGGGGTCGCCATATTCTTCGCCAAAGTGATGGGGCTCGTATTTCTGGGGCCGTTCGCCGCGCTCCTCCTGTATCGCCTGAAGCATGATGACAAGGAACTGCCGAAGATCAGCCGCTCGGCGGCGGCGGCATTCGTGGTTGGATTGGCGGCGTTGGCGATATTCTGGTATTTCTTTTCGTACCGGGCCATGCAGGCACAGGTAAGCGGGTATCTGGAGGAGCAAACGGTTTCGCTGTACGGGACGCCCGAGGCACTGAATTCCTTCGATCAGTTCATGTACAAGATGGTGACCTTCGGGATCTACTCGGAGTTGTTCCCGCGGCTGCCGGTGACGGCGCTCCTGACGACGGTATTCCTGGGACTGGTGGGCTATCGCTTCGTTCAGAGGCGGACCTGGCGGGAGGGGCTGGGGATCTGGAACGGGGGACATCTGTTTGTGGCGGTGATGATTGTCGCGTTCTATGGTGCGTTGATGATCTGGAATTACCGTCCCCTCCGGTACCAATTGGTCATGATTTACGCGATGCATGCGGCAGCGGCCATCCTCCTCATCCGATTCGCGCTGCCGTGGCGGCGGACGGCGGATGAGCCGATACCGAAGGCATTCTATGTTATTTGTTTTGTCCTGGGACTGGTGCCGATTTATCAGTTGTACGGGCGGTTGGTCGAGGCGATGGGTCGGCAGTTCTACTACACGGATTTCAAGTATTTTTTGGGGCTGGGGTCGATAGGCGTGACCGCGCTGGTGGTCTGGCTGATCCGACGCTATCGGAGCGGCTGGCTGGTGTATCGCCCGGCGCCGGCCATCGTGATAGCCGGGGTTCTGAGCGCCGTGGTGGTGGGGATCGGGGTCGGCAACTACCTGTTTTGGGCGCAACGGTGGGCGGATATCGCTCGGGACAACAGCCGGGATCTGGCGATGGTGGTATCGCCGGAGGCGGTGTTGTCCGGGCCGTTCGCGCCGAACATGACGCTGGAGACCAGGCTGAAAGCCGTGATCCACATGTTCGGGGTCTCGAAACCGGATCCCGACTTATTCCGTAAGTTCCCGGTAACTCATCTGCTGCTGGACGAGCCGAACGAGGCGAGAGCGACCGAGGATTACCCGGAGGTCATGAAGGCGGCGACCCACGTGGCGACGTTCGCTATCGGGAAGAACAAGGTCCGCTTGTGGCGGATTGCCGGGATGACGGGGAACCGGGAGGCGTCCAGTTACCCCTTGTCGCTGTACGAGCAGATGATGCAGAGTTTCGCGGCCGGAAATATCCGGCAAGGGGAAGAGCAGGGAAGCCGATATATACGACTATATCCCGCGAACATGACCGGAAACCTCCTGTTGGGGGACCGGGCGGTGGCGGAGCGGCGGTATGATGTCGCCGAACGGTTGTTCAAAAAAGCCGTTGAGTTTTCGCCCACGAGCTATGTTCTTTGGGTGAAGTTGGCGCGGTACTACCGCGATCGGTATATCGATACCGAGGACGAGATGTATAAGAAGGAAGCGCTGTCGCTCTATGAACGGGCGCTCTTCGGGGCACCGGGCGCGGAAGCGGTATTCCAGAACGAATACGATCAATTGAAGGTGTATGAAGCGTGGCAACTGAAGCGCGATACAACTTTGTTGTCTCAGTGATCGTCCCGGCCAAGGACGAAGAGGGAAATATCGGCGAGCTGTGCACGCAGTTCAAGGCGATGCTCCAGAGCGCGCCGTTCGAGGCGGAGTTGGTGCTGATCGATGACGGCTCCGTCGATGGGACGCTGGAGCGTATCAAGGAAGCGGCCAGGGAGCATGCGTTCGTTCGGTACGCTGTCCACCAGCGGAACCGGGGGTTGACCGAGGCGCTGCAGACCGGGTTCGCCATGGCCCGGGGCTCGGTGTTCGTCTTTTACCCGGCCGACCTGCAATATCTCCCGAAAGACATCCCCTCGCTGGTCGAGCCGATCGCGCAGGGGGCGGATATCTGCACCGGGTGGAAGCAGGGAAAGTACAACAAGCGATTCGTATCGAACGTGTACAACAGCTTCTCCCGTCGGTTGTTCGGGCTGAAGGTGCATGATCTCAATTCGGTCAAGGCGTTCCGCCGCGAGGTGGTCGAGTCGATCTTCCTTCGTCGGGACTGGCATCGCTACCTGGTGCCGTTGGCGGCCAACGAGGGGTTCAGAGTCGATGAGGTCAAGATCAGTCTCTACCCGCGTCATTCCGGCAAGACCAAGTTCTCGATCTGGCGGATCCCGATCGGCGTGCTCGACATGATCGCGGTCAAATTCCAGATCAGCTTTGCCCGGAAGCCGCTTTTGTATTTCGGTCTGACCGGGGCGGTGATGCTGTTTCTGGCGCTGCTGATCGGCATCTATGCGCTCTGGGAGCGGTATGTGATGGGGGTGGGGCAGCGGCAGTGGTTGTATCTGGTGATCTTCCTCAGTAGTCTCGGTTTGGGACTTTTCATGCTCGGGTTCATGTCTGAAGGGCAAGCAGCCCTGAAAGAGGAATTAGGGGATCTGCGCAAGAAAACGCAGGGGATCCTGGATGAGCTGCGCCGACAGCGGAACGGCTGAGGTAAAACGGCGGCGCTGAGCCGAATTTCATGACACTCAAATCCGCGGTATTCTCCGGTCTCAAAGTCATTCTCTCGGCCCTGGTGCTGTATTTTCTGTTCAACCAGGTTGTGGTGCACTGGTCCGACATTCGCAATCAGGATTGGCATTTCCGGTGGGGGTATGTGGCGCTGTCGGTGCTTGCCGGGTTGGTGTCGTTCGCGGTTTTTGCGCTGATGTGGAAGAAGATCATCGCAAGCTTCGGCCACGAGGTCTCCAGCCCGATGGCGTTCAAGATTTCGTATCTGTCCAATCTGGCCCGGTATGTTCCGGGGAAGGTCTGGCAGGTATTCGGCATGCTGTATCTGGCGGGGCGGGTGGGGGTGACGGCCGAAGCGGCGGGGGCATCGTTTGTGATCTCGGAGATGTTCGCCATTCCCGCCTCGTTTCTGGTCTTCGTGCTGGCGGCGCTGATCGAACCGGCGATTCTGACCGACCGGGTGGCAATCCTGGGACAGGGATCGGCCTGGTTCATGGTGGTCGGCCTGCTGGCGTTGTGCACGGTGTTGGTGCTGTATCCCCGGCCGCTCGTACGGACGGGGAACTGGGTGCTGCGCAAGATCGGGCGACCGGAGGTGCGGTTCAACCTGGACAAAAAGGTTGCCCTGACTATCCTGCTGGGTTACTTTTTCGGCTGGTTGATTCAGGGAATCGCGTTCTGGCTGTTTCTGCACTCGGCGCTGCCGGAGCAGGCGCCTGGTCTGATTGCGACGGCCGGCATATACAATGGCGCATATCAGATCGGATACGTGATGATCTTCGCGCCCGGCGGGTTCGGCCCGCGGGAATTGGTGCTCGGTGTCTTGCTGGCGCCGTTTCTCGGGGCGGTCGCGCCGGCGCTGGCGCTATTGTCGCGCCTCTGGTCGATTGTCGTGGAATCGATGGCCGCTTTGGCGGCCCTGTTGGTCCGTAACGAACAACCCCGTTAGAAAACGAGTGAAACGTGGCTAAGAAAATCAAAGACAGCCCGGCTCCGAAGCCCGCACGGCGCGGCGGTTTCGATCCGGAGACCTCCCGTTGGTTCACGCCGATTGCGTTCGGGATTCTGTTCGTCATCCTGGCCGTGTTGTTTTCGGAGTTCCTGTTTTCCGGCAAGATGCTGTTCATGTCGGATCAGATTCAGGCGGGGGTATTCTTCCGGTCGTTTTATGTCAACTATTTCGATGCTCATGGATCGGTGCCGCAGTGGAACCCCTATATCTTTGGCGGGATGCCGTTCGTGGACGCCTTTCATGGCGATATTTTCTATCCGCTGACCTTTCTGAAGTTCATCGGCAACATCTATCGGATGCTGGGGATGAACTTGTTTCTGCACATCTTCGTATCCGGTGTCTTCATGTATCTCTGCGCCCGCCAGTTCAAGCTGAGCAAGGTAGCTTCGCTGGGGGCCGGCGTTTGCTACATGTTTTCCGGGTATCTGATCTCGCTGGTGGCGCCGGGACATGACGGGAAGATCTTCGTCACGACGTTATTCCCGCTGGTCATGTTGTTCCTGGACCGCGGGTTCGAGAAGCGACCGCTCTTGAATTTCACGCTGACCGGCGGCGCCATCGGGCTGGTCATTCTCACGCCCCACCCGCAGATGGCCTACTTCACGCTCTGGGCGGTGTCGTTTTATGCCGCCTACCGGCTGATTCGGCTTTTCCTGGAGACAAAGTCGGTGGGCGCGGTTGTTCGACCGGCGGCCTTCACGGCGTACGCGGTGGTGATCGGGTTACTGATCTCGGCCATACAGTTCTATCCCGGATACAACTACACGACGCATTTCTCGCCGCGGGCGGACACCAAGCAGGGGTGGGACTGGGCGACCTCCTGGTCGATGCACGAGGAGGAGGCGTTTTCGCTTCTGATTCCGGAGTTTTCGGGGAGCAATGTGCAGAAGGAGATGAACACCTTCTACTGGGGAAAGAACCCGTTCAAAGACAATTCGGAGTCGGTGGGTGTCACGGCGCTGTTTTTAGGATTGGTGGGGTTGTTTTTTGCACGGCGAAAGGGTCGATGGTTTTTCGGCGGCCTTGCGATTTTCGCGCTGGTCTATTCGCTGGGCGCGACAACACCGCTCTTCAAGCTGTTCTTCTGGCTCATACCCAAGGTGGCATCCCTCAGGGCGCCCTCGATGATCATGTTTCTGTTTCTCTTCTCCATTTCGCTGTTGGCGGGGATGGGACTCCAGCATCTGCTGGAGGTCCGGCGAGAGGAAAAAGCGGAGCGAGACAAGAAGTTGCTGTACTGGCTGATCGGCTTTCCCGGATTCCTGCTGCTCCTGGCCCTGTTGTTTACGGTGGCCGGAAAAGGGATGTTGTCGGCCTGGTGTTCGCTTTTCTATTCGGAAGCGGCCCGTATCGTGGTTCAGAAGGGAGTGACCCGGCTCGATCTGGCGTACATGAATCTTTCGTCGATTCAGACCGGCGCCGGGCTGGCATTCCTGTTTACCGGGCTGGCGGCACTCTGTATTTGGATGTACAAAGGGGGAAGGGTGGGAGCCGGCATCCTGATGGCGGTGGCGCTGATTCCGGCGATCGACGGGGCGCGGTTCAATCGCCGGTTCATCGACGTGTTCGACGCCGGGCAGCAGTGGGGCATGACGCCGATGGTTCAGTTTTTCAAGAGCGATCCTTCGCCGTTTCGGGTGATGAACCTGACCAAGCCGCAGGACGATGTGCTGCCGTTTCATGGGATCGAAGTGGTGGCCGGCTACCACGGCAACCAACTGCGCTGGTACGACGACCTGCTGGGCGGCCCGGCGCTGACGAACGCCATGAACAGCCGCCTGCTGAATCTGGTCGGCATGAAGTACCTGATTGCATCGACGCAGCAGGGGGTACCGCCCGGCTATTTCGGCAGTCTCCCGGTGACCAGCGTGGCGACTTTCGGGCCGATGCAGGTATTCCGAAACGACAACGCTTTCCCGCGTGCGTTTCTGGCGGATCAGTATCAGGTGTTTTCAGATCGTAAGGACATTACGGCGCAGGTACTGACCGGGACCGATGATCTGCGCACCAAGGCGCTTCTGGAAGAAGACCCGGGCGGAGGGATTACCTCCGGTTCCGCGCCGGGAGATTCGGCGTGGGTGGTAAAGCACGATATTGATTCCGTTGTGGTAGGGGTCCGGTGCCAGACCGGAAAACTCCTGATTCTGACTGATACGTGGTATGAGTCCTGGCATCCGTATGTCGATGGCGCGCCGGTGAAGCTCTTACGGGTCGACGGTGCGTTTCGAGGCGTGATTATTCCGCCCGGAGAGCATACGGTACTGTATAAGTATCACTCATCGCGGTACTCGACGGGGCGGCTGGTGACGTGGTTGACTTCGCTTTGGGTGCTTGGTATAATTGGCTGGCAATTCGCCCGGAACCGCCGGAAAGAAATCCCGGTAGAAGAGACGGACAGGTAGGACCTATGCAGCGCGCTTTGATCATATTCCCCACGTACAACGAGCGGGACAATATCGAGAAGATCGTCCACGCGGTGTTGCCGCTCGACCCTCGCATTCACGTGTTGATCGTCGACGACAATTCGCCGGACGGCACGGGGGAACTGGCGGACCGCCTCTCGGCGGCGGAGCCGAAAGTCCATGTCCTGCACCGGGAGAAGAAAGAGGGGCTGGGGAGGGCGTATATCGCCGGGTTCCGCTGGGCGATCGAGCAGCAGTACGATTTCGTGTTCGAAATGGACGCCGACTTTTCCCACGGTCCCGAGTACATCAAGGATTTCCTTCGCGAAATCCAGAACCACGACCTGGTGATCGGCTCGCGGTATATCTCGGGTGTAAATGTCATCAACTGGCCGATGTCCCGGCTGTTGCTGTCGTATTTCGCCAACAAATACGCGCGGTTCGTCACCGGTTTGCCGGTGCGGGACGCGACCGGCGGCTTCAAGTGTTTCCGTCGGGAAGTGCTCGAGGGAATCCGTCTCGACGACGTACATTCCTCCGGGTATTGTTTCCAGATCGAAATGACCATGCGGGCCTGGAAGAAGCACTTCCGTATCAAGGAAATTCCGATCGTCTTTATCGACCGGGTGGCCGGATCCTCCAAGATGTCCAAGAAGATCGTACGGGAGGCAGTCTGGAAAGTCTGGCTCCTGCGGTGGAAATCACTGATAGGTCAGTTTAACTGAGACGCACGGACACCGTGTCATCCGACAGTATATCGGTCGTCATCGTCACGTACAACTCCATGCCGGCACTGGCCGACTGCCTGCACGCCCTGAAGGGGGAGTTGCGGTTGCCGACGGATCAGGTGGTGGTGGTCGACAATGGTTCGCTTGATGGCTCACTCGACGCCTGCGAGCAGGCATTCCCGGAGGTTCAGGTTGTCCGCAATCGGCGCAACAGGGGGTTCGGTGCGGCCTGCAATCAAGGGGCGGAGATATCACGAGGCGAATATCTGTTATTCCTGAATCCGGACGTGGTTCTGGATCAGGGAGCCGTGGCAGCGCTCCGCCGGGCCTTGCAGGAGCATCCGGAGGGAGGGCTGGCCGCCGGGCGTATGCGGTTTTCCGACGGCCGGTTTCAGCCGACCTGTCGCGTATTCCCAACGAGCAGCAATATCCTGTTCTCCCGAGGATCACTCCTCTCGCGCTGGTTCGGACGATCCTGGTATACGCTGCCGGATTACGGTGAGACCACGGAGGTGGAGGCGGTGGCTGCGACGTGCGTGATGATCCGCCGTGCCGTGTTCAACAAGCTCGGGGGATTCGATGAGCGGTTTTTCATGTTCATGGAGGATACCGACCTGTCCCTCCGCTTGTACCGCACCGGATATGCCAATGTGTTCGTGCCGACGGCGGGCGGCAGCCATGGCTGGGGGCAGGGGGCTCGGGCGGGTCGACTCCGCCGCGCCTGGCTGCATCACCACTCGGTCTGGCAGTACTTCCTGAAGCACACGCCGAACGGATTTTCGATGATTCTCCTGCCGCTGCTGCTCGGCATCAATCTCCTGCTGGTCGCGGTCGTGCCACAGCGGTCGGTGAAGGGGAAGCGATGATCTCGAACGGGTTGATTCTGATATTCGTGGCGGCGCTTGCTGTGTCGGTGGTCGGCGTGCCGGCCGCCATCCGCCTGAGTCACCGGTTTGAGCTGTACGATTATCCGCGCCGGCACAAGCGGCACCGCCGTCCCGTCCCTATGCTCGGCGGAGCGGTGCTCTTTGCGGCGATTTGGGGAGGGATCCTGGTGGCAGTGCTGTGTAGTGCGGACATCGGAGCCGAACTGCTGGGCGCGCTCGTGCCGATCTATCTGGGGGCGGCGCTGGTCTTTCTGGTGGGGCTTTTCGACGATTTGCATCCGCTGTCGGCCTGGATCAAGCTGGCCGCGGAGTGTGTGGCCGGGTTGCTGCTGGTGTGGGGCGGGCTGGGTATCAATCCGCTGTCCATACCCTTTTATGGCGAGGTGCAGATCGGCGGCTTTTCGGCTCTCCTGACGGTGCTCTGGGTAGTCGCACTCACGAACGCGATCAACCTGATTGATGGCCTGGATGGCCTGGCCGCGGGCGTGTCGCTCATCGGCGCCCTGACACTCAGCATAATCGGCGCACTGTACAGTGCCGAGGCAGCGCTGGTTTTCACGCTGCCGCTGATTGGATTTCTGGGTGTGTTTTTGATCTGGAATCGGCATCCGGCCAGGATTTTTCTGGGGGATGCCGGTGCGCTGCAGATCGGATACTACTTTGCGGTGGTTTCGCTGCTCGTGCGGTTTAAGTCGTTCACGGCGGCGGCGTTGTACGTGCCGCTGATTGCTTTGGGCGTGCCTCTTCTGGAGACCGGTCTGTCGTTCCTGCGGCGGATGGTCAGCGGGCGGAGTGTGATGCAGGCGGACCGTCGGCACCTTTTCCACTACCTGGCGCATGCCGGGTTGTCACCTCGTACGGTGGTGCTGGTGTTCTATCTGCTTTCCGTGGCGTTTGGTCTGTTTGCGCTGGCCATGTTCCTCTGGAACCGATTGGTAGTCTTCGGGTTTTTGGTCCTTTTTATGGTTGTAATTTTGGCGGGGGCCTTTATCTTTATGTCCGGTCCGGCCCGTGGGCAGAGGACCGACGGTGGCTCGTCGAGTGAGCCCCGAACGTGACCGAGCGACAAGAAAGCGACCATGGCAGAAGGACCGTATCTGGAATTCGAGCGCCCCATCCAGGAACTCGAAAAGAAGATTTCCGACATGAAGGATTTCGCGGTGGGCGAGAATATCGAGCTCTCCGGCGAGATCGCCATGATGGAGAAGAAGCTGGAGAAACTCCGGGAGGAGATTTTCTCCGGTCTCAGCCGCTGGCAGCGGGTCCAGTTGTCGCGGCATCCCCGACGCCCCCACACTCTTGACTACATTCATCTGATGACCACCGACTTCGTCGAGTTGCACGGTGATCGCGGATTCGCCGACGACAAGGCGGTGGTGGGTGGGTTTGCCAAGCTCGATGGCGAGCCGGTGATGGTGGTCGGGCAACAGAAGGGGCGGGACACCAAGCAGAAGTTGCTGCGGAATTTCGGAATGATGCATCCCGAGGGGTACCGCAAGGCACGCCGGCTGTTTTTTCTAGCCGACAAGTTCCGTCTGCCGATCGTCATTCTGGTCGACACGCCGGGAGCATTCCCGGGAATCGGGGCGGAAGAGCGAGGTCAGGCCGAGGCGATCGCCAAGAACATCCAGGTGATGTTCGAGCTGCGGGTGCCGATCGTGGTGATCATTATCGGCGAGGGGGCATCCGGAGGAGCGCTGGGGATTGGGATCGGGGACCGCGTGCTGATGCTGGAGTATTCGTGGTATTCCGTGATTTCTCCTGAAGGCTGTGCGGCGATTCTGTTCCGGGACGCGGCGCGCGCGCCCGAGGCCGCCGAAGCGCTCAAGGTGACGGCGGAAGACCTGCTCAACCTGGGGATTATTGACGGCATTATCGCCGAGCCGCCGAGTGGCGCGCATACCGATCCGCCGCAGGCGGCGGCCTCCGTGAAGGTTGAGCTGATACGGGTGTTGACCGAGCTGCGACGAAAGACCGTGGAGCAACTTCTGGCCGAGCGTCTGGCCAAGTATCGCCGGATGGGCGAGTACCGGGAGTTTTGAGACGATGGGTACGTTGTCACCGCGGTTACTGGAGAAGCTCGCCTGCCCGCAGTGCAAAGGGAAACTGGCCTATGATGAGGCGGGGGATCATCTCGATTGTCACGCCTGCAAGCTCCGGTACCGGATCGCGGATGGGATTCCGGTGTTGCTCATAGATGAAGCAGAGAGCATGAAGTAAAGGTTGAGACTATGAAGCTGTCGAAATTCTGTGATGAGAGTCTGGTTCTCTTCAACTTGAAGTCGGGCACCAAGGAAGGCGTGATCGGGGAACTGGTCGAACTGGCGGCCACGTCCAACATGATCAAGAACAAGGAAGAGCTGCTGTCGGATGTTCGGGAGCGGGAGAACCTCGTGACGACCGGCGTGGGATACGGGGTGGCCTTTCCGCACGCCAAAACGCGGGCCGCAAAGGGCATCGTCATTGTGTTCGGGCGGAGTGTGAAGGGGGTCGAGTTCGAAGCGATGGATCACAAGCCGGTTCACCTGTTCTTCCTGATCGCGGCTCCGGAAGATGCGATCGGCGCGCACCTGAACGTCATGGCGCGGCTTTCCTTCCTGATGAAGTCGGAAGAGAATCGCCAGAAGCTGATGCAGGCGAATTCGCCGGGCGACGTGATGGCGCTTATGGACAATGTGAACTGAGGGCGTCATCGGGCAGGGACGCCGTGACACATGAGATGGATCTCGAATCTCTTTTCCCGCCATTGGACGAAGCTGCACTACCTGGTGGTTTTCCTGCTGGGGCTGGTGCTGCTTTCTCCTGACTTCGGAATCAGCACGGCCACCAGCGAGGTGGTGCTTCGCGGTCTGTACTATCCGTTTTTCCTGGCTCACAATTCTCTGGAGGATCTTCTCGTCGTCAATGAGGAGAATCAGCGGCTGCGTCTGGAATTGATGGATGCCAAGGTGCGTCTGACGATGCTCGAGGAAGCCGGGCGGGAAAACTTCCGCCTGCGCTCGATCCTCGGGTTTGAGCCGCCGATCGGCTATTCCCTGTTGCCGGCCGAGGTGACCAGCACCACCGGCATCCGCCTGCCGACTTCGGCGGTGATCAATCGAGGCATCATCGACGGCGTCTCCGTGGGGGAGCCGATCATCAGCGAGGAGGGACTGGTGGGGAAGATCGTATCGGTGTCGAGTACGTTTTCGACGGTGCAGCTGCTGACCGACCCGACCAGCCGCGTGGCCGTGCGCGTGTCCGAGAGCCGGGAGATGGGAATCGCCAAGTATATCATGCTCAAAGGGCTGATCGTTGACAATATCCCGACGCGCGGTGACGTGAAGCCGGGGGACCAGATTCTGAGTTCGGGTCTGGGGGGGGTGTATCCGGCAGGACTCGTGGTGGGGACGGTGATCGCGGTAGATCGCCCGGAGAATGACCCCTTCTGCGAGGTGCGGCTGGCGCCGGCGGCGGACTTCAACTCGCTCGATGAGCTGTTTGTGCTGAGGGCCAAGAGCCGATGATCATCATTCCGTACATTCTGCTGCTGGTCCTGGTGGCGGCCTTCCAGGTGCTGATTCACCCCATGACGACGTTTTTCGGGATCGGGTTTAACCTGCCGATGTTGCTGGTTCTGCTGGTGGCGTGGCGTCAGAACGAGCTGCGGATCCTGTGGTTCGCCTTCTTCGTGGCGGTGGTGGCGAACGCCCCAACGCCGCTGACGATGGGCTGGCAGGTTTTGGTCATGGCGCTGATAGCGGTGGGTGCATCCCATGCCCGAGCGCGGCTGAATGCCGACTCCCCGGCGGCGCAGCTGGCCATCCTGTTTGCGGGGATCCTGCTGCACAACATCTGTACGCTCCTGATCGAGCGGGCGGACAATCTGCCGTATCAGCTGTGGCGAACCGCCCTGACCGGTGCGGTGTATACACTGGCGGTGGTGGCGGTGATTTTCTACGTCCGCGACACGCTGACCGGTCGTCACCGCCGTGGAGCAACCGTTTAGAAGGTAAGGCATGGATCGGTACACGCTCTCTCTGGATGGTCGTCGGCGCATTGCCGAGGGGATCATCGTAGTGACGGCCTTGTTCCTGCTGTTTGGGCTGCTCAAGCTGCAGGTCGTGCAGCGCGAGGAGATGACCCAGTTGGCGGAGAGCAACCGGATTCGCGTGGTCCCGGTCGAGGCGCAGCGGGGGTTCATGCTGGACCGCGAGGGGCGGATGATCGTGGGGAATCGCTCCAGCTATACGGTGTCGGTGGTGCCGGCCGAAGAGGTCAAGGGGAAGACGCTGTACAATCTCTCCACTATCATCGGGTTCGACACGCTCCAGTTGCGCAAGCGGATCAGGAAGACGCAGGTCACACCGTTTCAACCGGCGCCGATTCGCAAAGATATCTCGTTCGAAATGGTGGCCGTTCTTGAGGAACAGAACTCCGAATTCCCCGGCGTGAGCTATTCGCTCGACCAGGTGCGGATGTACGACGACTCGCTGAAGGCGGAGGCATTTACCGGACACGTCGGCGAGGTGTCGGAACAGGAGATGGCCAAGGCGACGGAGGGGATGTACCGGATGGGGGCGACGATCGGCAAGAAAGGGCTGGAGAAGCAGTACGATCAGCAGTTACGGGGCATGGAGGGGACCGAGTTCATCGAGGTGACGGCGCTGGGAGAAATCCTGGGTCCCTACGACGGACGCGAACCGGTGCGCCCGGTGGCCGGATCGGACTTGCTCTTGTCCATTGACGCTGACGTACAGCGCACCGCCGTCATCGGGCTGGATTCCTTCAAATGCGGTGCAGTGGTCGGGCTCGATCCTCGCAACGGCGAAGTGATCTGCATGACGTCCGCCCCCGGGTTCGATCCAAACGTCTTCTCCGGCACGGTGTCGGACAGTCTGTGGCAGCAGATCATGGCGGACTCCCTGCACCCTTTGCTGAACCGGCCGATCAACGGGTTGTATCCGCCGGGCTCGACGACCAAGCTGCTGACGCTGGGAGCGGGTCTCGAATCGGGTGTCATCGACGAAAACACGGTATTCCGCGGGTGCGGAGGTGGGTATCAGTTCGGCAATCGATATTTCAAGTGCTGGGAGAAGCGCGGGCACGGCGTCACAACGGCGGTCCATGCGGTTGAGATGTCGTGCGACGTTTACTTCTACCAGCTGGGCCTTCGTCTGGGAGTTGATGAGTTGAGCCGTTATTACCAGCTTTGCGGTTTCGGCAAGCCGACCGGCATCGATCTGCCCAATGAGTTCGGCGGGCTGAATCCTAACAGCAAGTACTACAACAAACGATACGGCAAGAACGGCTGGACAAAGGCGCTGGTCCTGAACAACGCGATCGGCCAGGGGGAGATTCTGGTCACGCCGCTGCAACTGGCTCAGTTCTACTGTGGACTGGCCAACTGGGGCAAGGTGTACCGCCCCCACGTGGTGCGGGGTATTCGCAAGCCGAACGGGCAGGAAGCGCTGGTGACGCCGGAAGTGGCCTTCACCCTGCCGTTTTCGTCGCACACTTTGTCGGTCCTGCGGGAGGGGCTGCGACTGGTGGTGGAAGGTGGTCGCGGCACGGCTCGCCGCCAGCGCAATTCCATGTATACCATATGCGGTAAGACCGGCACGGCACAGAACCCGCACGGCAATGACCATGCCTGGTTCGTGGGCTTCGCACCGATCGAGAATCCCGAAATCGTTGTTTGTGCGATTGTGGAAAATGCGGGACACGGGTCCGAGGTGGCGGCACCGTTGGTGGGCAAGGTTATTCAGACCTACATGAAGAAGAAGCTCGGGATACCGCTGGAGGAGCCGAAGATCGCTGCTGCGGCGACGGCGCCCTCCGGGGAACGAGATCGAGGGCAACCGCCGACGACGAAACCGGAGCAGCGGCCATGATCCTCAGTCGGATCGATTATCGCGCTCTGGACTGGAAGCTGATCGGCGCGTTTCTGGCGCTGACCCTGATCGGGATCGTGACGATCTTTTCGGCCCAATACTATGCCGACTCGGCGTTTCGCCAGACCTACTACCTTCGTCAGCTCCTGTGGTTCCTGATTGCGCTTATCGCTTTCTTCGCCGTGCTGCATGCTCCGCAGCGGTTGTTCGATGCCGGCGCGTACACACTGTACGGTGTGGCACTGGTGCTGCTGATCGCCGTGCTGACGGTAGGGCATTCCCGCATGGGGGCATCGCGCTGGTTCGATGTCGGGCCGTTCAGTATTTCGCCGTCGGACATTGCCAAGATTGCGCTCTTGCTGACGCTTTCACGGTTCTTCGCCTATTCGCGACTGCCCATCGCGTCAAAACGCCGGCTGATCTTGTCGGCCATTCTGGCCCTGGTGCCCATGGCCCTGATCCTGAAGCAGCCGGACCTGGGGACCTCGCTGGTGTTCGGCGTTATGCTCCTGGGGCTGTGGTTCTGGTCCGGGTTGTCGCCGTGGTACCTGCTGCTGATTCTCTCACCGATGGTCTCCCTGGTGGCGGCGTTTTACTGGCTTTCGTGGGTGCTCTATTTTGCCGTGCTGATCGCCTTTCTCGGACTGCTCCGACCGGGTCTGCTGTTCTCCATCGTCATCGTGCTGTTCAATCTGGGGTTCGGGATGATTACGCCCATGATCTGGAATCATCTCAAGGACTACCAGAAGATGCGGATCCTGGTATTTCTCGATCCGGGACACGACCCGCGCGGTGCCGGGTATCAGATCATCCAGTCCAAGATCGCCATCGGGTCAGGCGGCATCTTCGGCAAGGGTTTCCTCAACGGCTCTCAGGCGCGGCTCGACTATTTGCCGGAACGCCATACCGATTTCATTTTCTCGGTTTTCGCCGAGGAATTCGGACTGCTCGGGACGCTTCTGGTGCTGGCGTTGTTCTGCTATGTGTTCTATCGTTGTCTGAGCATTGCCGTGCGTTGCCGTTCCAAGTTCGCGAGCAATGTTATCTTCGGGGCGATCACGGTCTTCTTCTTTCAGTTCATCGTCAACATCGGCATGACCCTTGGGTTGATGCCGGTCACCGGTCTCCCCCTGCCGTTCGTGAGTTACGGCGGGACGGCCCTGCTGACCTCCTGGATTCTGGTCGGGATGATCGTATCGTTTGATTACCACCAGCATGAATACTAAGCGGTTCGGTCGTTGGCTGCTGCTCGGCCTGTGGCTTGCAGGGAGTGCGCTGCCGGTACGTGGGATCGATCTGGATTCGCTGTTTATCGTTTCGGTAGGTGGGGCGGGCGCGGCTGACACACTGCGACACCTTCAATCGTTGGTCACGACGGGGCATCTGACGTTCAACGGCCAGCCGGGGCGCTTCACGGAGTACCTGATGCCGCCGGATAAGATTCGGCTGGAGGTTTCTTTCGGGCAGGTGGCGATCACCCAGGGATACGACGGACATGTTGCCTGGCAAACGGACCAGAACGGCCGCACCGCCGAGCTGAGCGGTTATGAGAAGCGGGAACTGCTCAAGACGCTGTATTTCGAGGGATTTCAGTTTCTGCAAACCGACCGGAAGTCAGCCGAGGTTGCGTATCGCGGCGAGCTCGCACAGCGAGGAAGGAAGCTCCATCTGGTCTCCTTCGTGCTGTTCGGAAGCGATACCGTCCAGGTGACGTTCGATGCCCAGGACGGTCGGCGGCTGCACATGACGAGTCGAGTCGACAATCTCCGGACGACTGGGGAACTGGGCGGATACCGATTGATGAATGGCGTACTGCTGCCTCTGTCCTCGCGGGTGGAGGCACCCGATGTGCCCTTAACCATGCAGTTCGATATCGAGACGGTCAGATGGAACGAGGCGATCGACAGCGCCCTGTTCCAGCGGCCCGATCGCGCGGACCTGGGCGTTCGGTTTCCCTCTGACGTCGATAGTGTACGGGTGCCGTTCTCGTTTCGTGCGGGGCACATATATCTTCCGGTGACGCTCAACGGCCGGAAAAAGGTCTGGTTGATTCTGGATTCCGGAGCATCAGCCACCATGCTGCACGGTCCGGCCCTGGAGGGCATGGATTTGCCTTCGGTCGGCACGGTGCCGGCGCGCGGCATGGGGGGCTTCCAGGATGTAACGATGGTGGAGATCGACTCCCTTGCGGTTGGGCAGGTGTGTCTGGAAGGCCTCATCGGTGGAGTGATGGACCAGACGGGAATCGGGCGAGACGGTCCTGATGGCGAGCCATTCGGCGGCGTGATCGGCTATGACTTTCTGTCTCGCTTCCCGGTACTGGTGGATTTCGTTGACTCCAGCCTGACCCTGTACCGACCGGAGCGGTTTGCGGCATCCCCGGGAGGAACGGAGTTGCCGTTCCGACTGATTATGCAGGTGCCGACCGTCCGGGGGGAATTGGCGGGGTGCACGGGAGATTTCATCATCGATCTGGGGAATGCGTACGGCCTCATCCTGCATCGGGAGTTCGTGAGGAAGAACCGGCTCGATACGAAGCTCGAGGATGTGCACGAGACGGCGGCCCTTGGGGGGATCGGGGGAGCGGTTGAGGGCCGATCCGGGTTTGCGCCCTCGTTTCGCCTGCACGACCTGGTCCTCGACTCGCTGCGAGTAATGCTGCCGGAGGGTTCGGAAGGACTGGCCGGGTCGGCCGAGCTGGCCGGGAATATCGGTACCCTGGTATTACGCGACTACCGGCTGCTCTTCGAATACCGGCGCAGTGTGCTGACAGTGTACCCGAAAACGGCTCGCACGTCGCGATAGCCGGCCGTCAGAACGGCCGCCCCGCACGCCGGCAAGCGGACGGCTCTGTCCATAAAATCTTGACATCAAGTCTGGGCGGGCGTTACTTCCTTTCACGTGTACAAATGAGCAAGGAAATGAACGTATGAATATCGGTGTACTTACCGGCGGCGGCGACTGCCCCGGACTCAATGCCGTAATACGGGCCATCGTCCAGAAAGGGACCGGCCGGTACGGTTTTCATTTTTTCGGCGTGTACGAAGGGTGGCGGGGTCTGCTGGGGGACGGGGAAGTGAAGCCGATCTCGCTGGATGACGTAGCGGACATCCTGTTTATGGGCGGGACCATACTCAAGACCTCGCGGACGAACCCGTTCAGCCACGAGGGCGGGGCACAGGCGGTGAAGAAGAACATGTCCCGGCACAATCTTGACGCGCTGATTGTGATCGGCGGCGTCGATACGCTCAGTGTCGCGGGAAAACTGCACCTGGAGGGGGTGAAGGTGATCGGCGTCCCGAAGACGATCGACAACAACGTCTGGGGCACCGACCGGACATTCGGATTCGACACGGCAGTCAATGTGGCCACTGAGGCGATCGATCGGATCCGCACGACGGCGGAGTCACACAATCGCGTGTTTGTGGTGGAGGTGATGGGGCGCGATGCCGGCTGGATCGCGCTGGAGTCCGGGATTGCCGGCGGGGCATCCATGATTCTCATCCCGGAGTTCCCGGTGGACCTGGATCGGGTAGTGGCGGCCATCATCGATCGTCACAAGCGGGGCAAGGAATACTCGCTGATCGTAGTAGCCGAAGGGACGCGTCTGATGGGGGAAGGGGGGGAAGCCAAGCCGGTCCGACTTGAGGTCCCGGCCGATGAATTTGGTCATATTCCCCTTGGTGGTGTTGCCGATAAAGTGACAGATACCATTCGCCGAAGGACCGGGTTCGACTGCCGGTCCGTGAGGCTTGGCCATATCCAGCGGGGCGGGAATCCGAGCGCCTTCGACCGGGTTCTGTCGACGCGGTACGGTATATTCGCCGTCGATATGGCTCATAGCGGCGAATTTGGGAAAATGGCCGCCTTGCACGGTACAAAACTGGAGACGGTGCCGCTGACGGACGTCATGAAGAATGTCAAACTGGTTGACCGCGACATGTATGAAGCGGCCGAGGTGTTTTTTGGGTAAAGGACTTTTGTTGGGGCTGGTCCTGTGTCTGGCGGCTGCCGGAAGCCCGGCGGCCGACCAACAGGTCGCTCCCGGTACCGACTTCAGCCGACGGCATCAGGCAGGCGCGAGAATAGGGGTCTGGGGGAACCTGGGGGGATCCGGTCCGCAGGCGGACACTATTGGCAGTTCATACTACGATACAGATATCAAAGAGGCCTCCTTCTACCTGGAGGCGTATTTCGGGTATCGATTGTCGCGACCGCTGATGCTGGAATTGGTGGGCGGCATAGTGAATCGCGGTGATGTGAGTATCGATGACAACGGGGAATCGTTCATCGGCAATCTGGTGCTGTATCCGGTCCAGGTGCGCCTGAAATTATACCCGCTGTCCGGCACGGCCAGCGTCTTGCAGCCGTACATCATGGGTGGGGGCGGCCTGTATCATGGTCGCAACAACATCCAGTTCAGCAATTCGAATAACCCGTTTATCACGTATATAGGGGAATCTCAAACGGACTTCAATTACGTGCTGGGAGGCGGGGTGGACTGGCCGGTTGCCGGCAGTCTGGCGCTGGACATCAGCGCGGCGTATATGCCGATCCACTTCTCCAAGGACTTGATTTTCGTTCGTGACTACAAGGCGATAACCGTTACCGTGGGAGCCAAGTATGTGCTCCCCTTGACAGAGAAGAAATGACCGGGTTTGGGGCATGAGAACAGGAGAGTCTATGAAAGTCGGAATCAACGGATTTGGTCGAATCGGTCGGCTGGTGCTCAAAGCGGCGCGCGGGACCGACATGGAAGTGGTCGGCATCAACGATATTACCGACGCCAAGACACTGGCGCACCTTCTCAAGTATGACTCGATTCACGGGCGGTATCCGGGCCAGGTGAGTGTCGACGGCGACAAGATCATTATCGACGGCAAGAAGATTCCGGTGACGGCGGAGAAGGACCCGGCCAAGCTGCCCTGGAAGGCACTGGGCGCGGAGGTGATTCTCGAGTGTACGGGGAAGTTCACGACCAAGGAGGATGCCTCGAAGCACCTCACCGCCGGAGCGCGCAAGGTGCTCATCTCGGCGCCGGCCAAGGGGCACGACGGGACGTTCATCTGGGGGGTCAACTCCCAGGACTACGACAAGGGCAAGCACCATATCGTGTCGATTGGTTCGTGCACGACCAATTGTCTGGCTCCGATGGCGAAGGTGCTTCTGGATAATTTCGGGATCGTAAAAGGATTCATGACCACGATCCACTCCTTTACGGCCGACCAGCGGCTGATGGATGCGCCGCATAAGGATCTGCGTCGGGCCCGCTCGGCATCGTTGTCGATGGTGCCGACCACGACCGGCGCCGCCAAGGCGATTTCCGAGGTGATTCCGGCCATGAAGGGGAAGCTGGACGGTCTGGCGATTCGTGTCCCCACCCCTGATGCGTCGCTGGTCGATCTGGCGGTGATCCTGGAGAAAGAAGCGACGGTTGAGGCGATCAACGCGGCTTTCAAGAAGGCCGCCTCGGTGGAGCCCCTGGGTCATACGCTGGAGTACTGCGAAGATCCAATCGTGTCGACCGACGTCATCGGCAATCCGCACGGCTGCGTGTTCGACGCGGCGCTGACCTCGGTGCACGGCAACATGGCCAAGCTGTTCGGCTGGTACGATAACGAGTGGGCATTCTCCTGTCGCATGGTCGACATGATGCGCGTGATGTAAAGGCCGGGAAAGGAAGACTGACGATGAACAAGCTGTCTGTCGCCGAGGTCAATTTCCGCGGCAAGAAGGTGCTCGTCCGAGTGGACTTCAATGTTCCGCTCGATGACCAACTGGCGATTACCGATGACCGCCGGATCCGGGAAGCGTTGCCGACCCTGCGCAAGATTCTCGCCGATGGCGGGCGGGTGATCGCCTGCTCGCATCTCGGGAGACCCAAGGGTGTCACCCCCGAGTTCTCGTTGAAGCCGGTGGTCAGGCGTTTGTCGGAGCTGCTCGGCCAGCCGGTGACGTTTTCGGACGACTGCATCGGGCCGGAAGCATCGAGCAAGGCGAACGCCTTGAAGGACGGTGAGTGTCTGCTTCTGGAGAATCTCCGTTTTCACAAGGAAGAAGAGAAGAATGATCCGGAGTTCGCCCGCCAGTTGGCTTCGCTGGCGGACATCTTCGTCAACGACGCTTTCGGGTCGGCCCATCGGGCGCACGCCTCGACTGAAGGCGTGACGCACCAGTTCAGGCAATCGGTGGCCGGGTTCCTCATGGAAAAGGAGCTGCGGTATCTGGGGAATGCTCTGAACAACCCGAAACGTCCTTTCGCCGCGATCCTCGGCGGGGCCAAGATTTCCGGGAAGATCGATGTCATTCAGCAGTTGATGCCGAAGGTGGATATCCTCGTCATCGGCGGTGGCATGGTGTTTACCTTCGCCAAGGCCATGGGGTACGAGATCGGCGACTCGCTTCTGGAAGCCGACAAGGTCGAGCTGGCGCGGGAGATCCTGGCCAAAGCCAAGGGGGGACGAATGAAGCTGGTGTTTCCGAGCGATGCCATTGCAGCCGCCGAGATCAGCGATGCGGCGATCACGCAGACGGTGCCGATCGCCAAAATACCGGCGGGGATGAAGGGGCTGGATATCGGGCCGGCGTCGATCAAGGAGTTCACCCAGGTGCTCTCGGGGGCAGGGACAATCGTATGGAACGGCCCGATGGGGGTCTTCGAGCACAAACCGTTTGCCCAAGGGACCCTCGCCGTGGCGAAGCTGTTGGCTGAATTGACGGCCAATGGAGCAGTGACGGTGGTGGGTGGCGGGGACTCCGCCGCAGCGGTGGCGCAGGCCGGGCTTGAGGATAAACTCACACACATCTCCACCGGCGGTGGCGCCTCGCTGGAGTTCCTGGAGGGGAAAGTCCTGCCGGGAGTGGCGGCACTCACCGATGCGGTGAAAGCAACGACGGCCTGAGATGAGAAGAAAGATCATCGCGGGCAATTGGAAAATGAACGGCACCGTGGCCGAGACCGAAGCGCTGCTGCGGTCTTTGCTGGCGGGTCCGGATGGAGGGAATCGGGCGACGGTAGTAGTCTGTCCACCGTTTGTTTCGCTCCCAGCGGCCGCCAATATGTTGCGCGACAGTAAGATATCCCTTGGCGCCCAGGATATGTCGCAGCATTCCAAGGGGGCATTTACCGGCGACATTTCGGCCGCCATGCTCTTGACGCTGGGGGTGGAGTACGTTATCTTGGGCCACTCGGAGCGCCGCCAATACCACGGTGAGTCCGACTCGCTTATTAACGCCAAGGCGAAAGCGGCTTTGGCATCCGGTCTGACTCCCATCATTTGTGTTGGTGAGATGCTGACGGAACGCGAGTCGGGGCAAACGGATGCGGTGGTGAGCACGCAAGTGCGGGGCGTTCTGGCCGGCTTCACAGCGGATGATCTGTCAAAGGTTGTCATTGCCTACGAGCCGGTGTGGGCCATAGGTACGGGACGTACGGCGACGCCGGAAATGGCGGAGGCCGTCCATCGCCTGATTCGATCTCTGCTCGGTGGCATTGACCGGGCTGGCGCCGAAGCGGTTCCGATCCTGTACGGTGGTTCGGTCAAGGCCGACAACGCGCAGGGGTTGTTGAGGCAGCCGAATATCGATGGCGCCCTGGTCGGAGGGGCATCCTTGGTGGCCCAGGAGTTTGGTGCGATTATAAGTGCGTGTTAAACGGAGGATCGACTCTTGTTTGTTGCTTGGGTAATTTTTCATGTTCTGGTCTGCCTGGCGCTGATTCTGGTCGTGCTGATGCAGTCCAGCAAAGGTGAAGGCTTGGCCGGTTCTGCCTTTGGTGGCGGGCTCTCCAGTGCCGTCTTCGGCGGTCGCGGTGCGGCCACCTTTTTGTCCAAGGCCACCACAATCCTGGCCATTTTGTTTATGGTAAACTGCGGTGCTCTGGCCTTCATGTCGGCCCAGACGCGGGTTACCGCCACCGGCGCGCCGGTGTCCGGCTCCGCCGAATCCGCAGTTACTCGTCAGGCTCAGGAAGAGATGCAGCGTCAGGCGCAGCAGCAACAGCAGCAGTCGACCGCTTCCGGGTCACAGCAGGTGACCCCCGGCGAGGCCGCTCCCTTTACGCCCGGTGACACGGGCGGCAAATAGCCGAGCCTGACCGATCCGGTTTTCGAATTGCATGCGGAAGTGGTGGAACTGGTAGACACGCTATCTTGAGGGGGTAGTGGAGCAATCCGTGGGGGTTCAAGTCCCCCCTTCCGCATTTTGCATCTCACGGCTTGCGTGGACTCAATCCCCCGCATCGTTATCTCGATCTCCCCAGCCCATCAATATTGCCACGACCAGTCCAACGAACGACAGGACAGTCAGGCTGGCATCGGTCATTGCCCGAAGGCACCTGCGCCAAAGCGGCATCGGATGGCATTGCCCGGACCTAAGCGGCATCACGGCCACTCCTTTCTCGACCGGCCCGGGGACCCCATGGACACCCCGCCGGCAACATGGATTCCGTTGTCCGAAAAGTAGCTTGGGCTACTGACAGATGCTGTCAGTCGAAATTGCAGGGCCGTTTGCGGAGGGCCTGATTCTGCCCCGGTCAAAGACCTGAAAAATCTAGTTGTATCAACAGGCCGGTCGCATACCTTAGAGAAAGGTACCGGTAAGGGGCTTACCGAATTCAGCATTGCGGGGCTTCGTGCCGTAAAGGGATTCCGGGGGGTATCAGACGCTGGTCTCCCGGCCTGAGCGTCGGGAGTTGTCATCAACAACATGTTGGGGAGTGTGCCAGGCGTTGCCTGCGCAGCCGTTCTTGGCGTGGGTTCGTGGTCGCGGATGTGTACTAATGGGAGCCGGGCGGCCCGGCTGTATTGCGCGAGAAGGAGGTGTCTTCCCACAGGAAAGAGATAGTTCCCACAATTGCCGATTAGCGCGTGCCGCGCGATACGGCACCGTTCAGTGATGTTATCGCCGAAGAGCCATCATCCCCCGGCGTATCGGCGACAGCATCGGTCAAACACCGACTGACGGGTCCTGGCGGACCCACTGGAGAAAGAGACAATGAAAAGCTCGCGTTTCAGTCTGATTGTCCTGCTTTCAGTCCTGGTCATGGCGTCTTCACTGTTCTGGTTCGGCTGTAACAGCAGTCAGACGCCTACCGCCACCATAACTGACCTTATAGTGACCAATCCGCAGGCTGTCGCCCAGGTGGTCGACATCCAGAATCGCAATACCCTGGCGCTGATGTCAATCGACGGTGTCGTTGGGACCGGTACCAGCACGGATGAAAATGGGAACCTGTGTATCCGTATCTTCACGGCCGGCACCGTAGCCAACACCGGCAAGATCGCTGAGTCGATCGACGGCATACCGGTGGTCGTGGAAGAAACCGGCCCATTCTTCGCCAACGCGCTGACCAAGGAATATCGTCCGGTGCCGATCGGCGTGTCGGTTGGCAACAACAACGAATGCGCCTCCGGCACGATCGGCTGCCAGGTGGTCAAGAACGGTGTGAAGTACATCCTGAGCAACAACCACGTTTTGGCGCGCGAGAACTCGGCGTCGATCGGCGAGAGCATCGTGCAGCCGGGCCGCTACGACACCCGCTGCAAGGCATCCGGTCAGGTGGCGACGCTGTCGGATTTCCAGCCAATCAAGTTTGACGGCTCCGCCAACACGATGGACGCGGCCATTGCCCAGTATATCTCGGGCGTATCGGTGACGTGCGCCACGCTGTCAGCGTATTATGGTTTCCCCGGCACGACGGTGGTCTCGCCGTCGGTCGGTCTGGGCGTCAAGAAGGTCGGTCGGACCACCTCGATGACGACCGGTACGATCAGTTCGATCAACGTGGCCATCAATGTTGGATACACGCATGGCACGGCCTATTTTACCGGGCAGTTCATGACTTCGAAAGGGTTCACGAAGTCGGGTGACTCCGGTTCGCTGGTCGTGACCAACACGACGGCCAACAACCCGGTCGGTTTGCTTTTCGCGGGTTCGACGCAAGGCAACGCAGTATGCAGCCCGATCGGCCCGGTGCTTTCCAAGTTCGGCGTCACGATCTGCAACAACTGACGTGGAATGATCTTGGATTAAACGGGGGCGGGGAGTCCTGTACTCCCTCGCCCCTCATTGTTGGGAGATTCTGTACGTGACCTCGGTGTCAATCGAAGAAGTCCTGGCCGGACAGGTAGATGAATGGATGGCCCTTCCGGGCGTGGTGGGGGTGGGGATCGGCGAAGCGGAGGGAGAGCCGTGCCTGACGGTGCTGGTCGCCCAGATGACAGCCGCCCTGCGAGAGAAGATACCAGCGGAAGTCGGCGGGTACCGCGTGGTCGTGACCGTCACCGGCTCGTTCTCAGCGCATTAGGAATAATCCGCTCGCGTGGCTCCCCCTAACGTTGCTGCTTGCGGTGCTCTTTCCAGAGCCGGTGGTTATCCTCCATCTGGCGAATGTGGCCCAGCGTGTGCCGCTCGTAGATTTCCAGAAAGCGATCCATCGACATCGTGCCGGCTTCGGGATGCTCGATGGTGTGCGTCTCCCAGGCCTCTCTGGATGCAGACTTCAGTACCGCCGCATTCGATTTCCGCAGGAGGCCGAAGAGGGTGAGGGCGTCCTCGAGATTCTGTGCGTGGTAATTGAGCTTCTCCGCCCATTTGTCCTGATCATACGCCATGACCGAGGTGCCGGGTTCCGCGACGAAGCGCCGGCAGCGGACGTAGCAATTTGCCTCCGAATCAGTCAGGTGGACGACAATCTCGTGGATGCTCCAGCGGTTCGGGTCCGGTTTGAAGTTCCACATGTCGCGAGGGAACTTCTTCAGGGCGTCGCGGAGCAACTCCGGAGCCTTAGCATACGAAGTGAGTCGATCATGTCGTTCCTGGCTGGTCATACCTTGCTCCTTGTCCGACGTCCGGCCTGCGGACCGCCTGCCGATTTGCGGGTTCGCCCCGATCTGAACATCTGTATCGCCACGAGCCGTTCTCGTTCGTGATCGACGATCGGTCGAGGGTAGGTTATACGGCGGGCGGGTGGGGAAAGATTCAAACGATGTATTTCCAAGGCCGACAGGTCTTTCAGTTCAGGGACCCATCGGTGAATATACGTGCTTTCGGGATCGAACCGTTTCTGCTGCAGCCATGGATTGAAGATGCGGAAGTAGGGGACGGCATCGCAACCGGTCGAGGCGGCCCACTGCCAGTTGCCGTTATTGACCGCCGGGTCGTAGTCGACCAGTTGCTGTGCGAAGTACTTCTCGCCGAGTCGCCAATCCACGTGCAGGTCCTTGACCAGAAACGAAGCCGCAATCATGCGGACGCGGTTGTGCATGAAGCCGGTCCGGTTCAGCTGGCGCATGCCGGCATCCACGATCGGCACGCCGGTGCGGCCATCACACCAGGCAGCGAAGGCCTGGTCATCGGTCCGCCAGCGGATCGTGCCATACTGTTTCTGAAAAGGCTGCCCGAAGACTTGCGGAAAATGAAAGGCGATCTGGGTGAAGAAGTCCCGCCAGTGAAGCTGGCGGATGAGCGGATGGTCAGGGCCCAAGGTGGCAGCAATGGCCGTATAGGCCTCACGGGCTGAAATGGTCCCGAATTTGAGGTGGGCGGAGAGCCCGGTGGTAGCCGCTTTGGCCGGAATGTCTCGCTCCCGGGCATATGCCGAAAACCGGTCGAGATGTGACAGGATGGCTTTTGCTTTCGAGCGCCCTCCCGTTACGGCCAGATCGGGATTGGCGCGAATCAGAAGACGATTGATTGCTTCGCCCCTTTCATTTGCAATCGCGCCGGAGAAGAAGGCGGTTCTTGAGAGCGGCTGCGGTTCCGGGGGTATGGTCCGCTGTGCTCTACGATGGAACGGGGTGAAGACTGTGTACGGGGTATGGTCGGGTTTGAGGACAGCGTTGGGCTGGTTGAGGAGCAGGTCGTGACAGGAGTGAAAGGGGCGTCCGTGGGCGCTGCAGACCCGGGCAATAGCCTTGTCGCGTTCGAGGGAGAACGGGGTATAGTCCTGGTTTAGGAAGACTGCTTCGATCGGGAGGTCGGCGAGGAGCCGGCCGATGACCCTGTCCGCGACCCCTTCGAGTACGATAAGTCGCCCTTGCCGCCGACGAAGCGCCGCATCCAGCTCTTGCAGGGAGCGCGCCATGAACTGGAGAGCGTGGTACGAGCGGTACGGGTTGTTCTCGAGTTGGCGCGGGTCGAGAATGAAGGCGGGCACGACCTGGTCGGACTGAGTCACGGCTTCCTGCAGTCCGCGGTTGTCGCTAAGACGGAGGTCCCGGCGAAACACGAACAGACTGAGAGCGTACCGCTTGGCCATGGAGCGTATGGTTGGAGGTGGGGCTGAATCGGGAACCCCCAGCCCCTTCGAAAATCGGAACGTCAGTTACCGATATATTTCCCGAGCACCTGTTGCATCCGAGACGTCATTTTTGAGTTGGGCAACACTTCGGTCGCCCCGGCACTCATGGCGGCCTTCATCTGGTCGGCCAGGACATGCGGCGAATAGCAGAGGATAGGGATCTTCCGCGTAGCTCCATAGGACCTGAGCTTGTTGATCAACGACGGAGCCTCGATGCCGTTCAGGTTGAGATCGATGATAATCAGGTCGGGCCGCAGCTCCTGGGCCTTCGTGAAGATCTCTTCCGAGCGGATCGCTTTGATCCCTTCGGCCTCCATATTGTCCAATACCGACATGATCTTGGAGGTAAAGATCATGTTGTTGACGGCGATCAAAACCTTTTTAGACATACCTTCCTACCCCTTTTGAACACGTAAAGTCCATTTTCGAGCGTCAGTTGTCCACGGGGACTCCAATATATGGCATTATACGCGAAAAGTGAAGAGATACCTTCATTGCCCGCCCACTTAATCTTCGCGTCAGCCGCTAACCTATTGATTAGTAATCGCTTCTATAGATGCTCAGATGGGGCCGGGGTGGCCGAGAGCGGGTCAGTTCGGCCCGATTTTAGTTGCTTTGCCTCTGCCTGCGTAGGTACCAACGCCCTATGAAGAAGACCAAGATACTCGCCACTTTCGGCCCGGCTATCGCCAAACCGGCCCTGGTTCGTCAAGTTGTCGAAGCTGGGGCGAATCTGATTCGAATCAACTGCTCACATGGTAGCCGCCCGGATTACGAGGCGGCGGTGCGGATCGTACGGCAGGGCACGAAAGGTCACCCGTACCCTATCGGACTGCTCTTTGATATCTCGGGCCCCAAGTTCCGGCTGGAGCGATTTGAGGGCTCGATCCCCGTTGCCATCGGCCAGCAAGTCACACTGACTATCGGTCTCTCCGACCCTGCGAAGGGGCTGATTGGTGTCAACCATCCGGTGATTCTGAAGTCGGTGAAGAAAGGGGAACGGGTTTTTGTCGACGATGGAGCGTTGGCTTTCGAGGTGCAGGCGGTCTCGACCCGGCAGGTAATCCTGCGCGCCATCAATGGCGGCAATCTCCTGCCGGCAAAGGGAATCAATCTGCCGGACAGCCGGATCGATATCCCGACGATTACGGAAAAGGACAAAGCCGACATTGCCGCGGCGGTAGAGCTGGGAGCCGATTACGTGGCGCTGTCGTTCGTGCGTTCCGGAGATGATATCCTGCAGGCCAAAAGCCTGATCCACCGCCATCAGGGGCAGCAGCGGGTGATTGCCAAACTGGAAAAGCGCGAGGCGATCGATAGTCTGGACGACATTCTCCTGGTGGCCGATGGTGTCATGGTGGCCCGGGGGGATCTTGGCGTGGAATTGCCGCCGGCCGAGTTACCCCGCCTTCAGAAACGGATCCTGGCGCTGGCCAACCGGTATCACAAGCCGGTCATCGTGGCTACGCAGATGCTGGAGTCGATGCGCTTCTCGCCGCGGGCCACGCGCGCGGAAATAAACGACGTTGCCTCGGCGGTGTTCGATTTTGCCGACGCCGTCATGCTGTCGGCCGAGACGGCGACCGGCCAATATCCGGTCGAGGCGGTCCGGACGATGGCTTCGGTCATCGCCACGACTGAACCGGGGTGTGCCACGATGCAGTTGCATACCACCGATCGCTCGATCATGCCGCCGATCCCTTTTGCGATCGCCGAGGCGGTCAGTCGCGCCGACCTGCATACCAGCGCCAAGATGATCTTCGCCTTCACGACTTCCGGATTCACGGCGCAGATGCTTTCGAATCTCTTCCCGCCGCAGCCGATCATAGCCCTGACGCCGAACCCTGAGGTGATGCGCCAGTTGGCGTTGTTCCGTTCCGTATATGCCCTTGAGATCAGGCAGCCCAAGTCGTTTACCGACATGCTGGAGACAGTCGAGAAGCTGTGCCGTAAGCACGCCCTGGCCAAGTCCGGCGACACGGTGGTGATCACGGGCGGGGCGCCATTCGGTTCGACGGCGCCGACCAATTTCATGATGTTTCATCAGGTGGCCTGACGACATGACCGCGCGCCTGATTCTTCGGCTATTCCTGACGGTGCTCGCACTGCACCTCGGCGTTCCGTCCCCGTCGTTCGCTCAGCAGGCCGGCAAGGAAGGCAAGCAACCCGGTTCCCGACAGATCGCCATAACCTTCGACGAGCTACCGGCTGCGCTGACATTCGGGGAGGTGGACGCCAAGGCGATCAACTACATGATTCTGGAGGCACTTCGGAAGCACGGTGTCAGAGCGACCGGGTTCGTGGTGGGGCTGAACATCAACGGGCAATATGACCTTCTTGGGGAGTGGCTCAACGAAGGGCATGCGCTCGGCACCATGACCGCCACGAATCAGGACATCGATGGTCTGAACGCCAAGGGGTTCATGCAGGAAATCTACAGCGGAGAAGCCGAAATCTCCGGGATGCTGGACGGGTTTGGCCAGAAGGGGCGGTTCTTTCGGTATCCGTTCCTGCACTATGGCAGTGATCCGGCCACCAAGCAAGCGATCCGTGAGTATCTGTCCGGGCGCGATATCATCGTCGCCCACGCAACCGTCGCGCCGGATGATTTCGCCTATGACATGGCGCTCCAGAAGTTCGGCAAAGTGCCGGACAGCGCCCAATACAATCGGTTGTTGAACGAATACGTCAACAACGTGCTGGACCAGATCGAGCGGTCGGAGCAGTTGGCGACCGAGCTGGTTGGTCACCCGGTGAAGCAGATTCTCCGGCTCCGGGCGAACCGTCTGAACGCTATCTACCTCGATGAGATGCTGAAGGCGATCGAGGCGGAAGGGTACTCGTACGTGACGTTGGCGACCGCGCTTCGGGACCCAGTCTATGCCGAGCCGGAATCCTACCTCGGGACCCGTGGGGTTGGATATCTGGACATGCTGTATGTCAGCCGGGCGAAGGCGGGGCGGTAGAGTCGTCGTTGCCCTCCGCTTCTTGACTTGCTTTGGATCCGGGGGTTTATTGGTCCAGCCATGAATCTGAATCTCACTCGCGATGTCGCCTATCAGTTGGTGGTCGACAAGATCGGTGTCAACAATTTGCTCAAGCATATCCTGGCCGTTGAGGCCGGGATGCGCCGGCTGGCCGTGGAATTCGGCGAGGACCCGGACTACTGGGGGCTGGTCGGGTTGGTGCACGATCTGGACTACAATGAAACGAAGGACGACGCCCCCAGGCATACGTATCTGACTGCCGAATGGCTGGCGCAGTACGATCTTCCGGAAGAAATGACCTACGCGATTCACGCCCACCCGGGGCATGTCCCGTGCCGGAGCCGCCTGGACTGGGCGCTGTATGCGGTCGACCCGACGACCGGCTTCATCGTGGCCTGTGCGCTCATGCACCCGGACAAGAAGCTGGCGCCGATCGACGGCGAGTTCATGCTCCGCCGGTTCAAGGAGAAGCGGTTTGCGGCAGGGGCGACGCGTGAGAACATGGCGGCCTGTGCCAATCTGGGGCTGGAATTGGAGCCGTTCCTTCTGCTGGTGCGTGAGGGCATGCTGTCGATCGCCGATCGACTCGGGATCTGATAATGACCGAGCAGCGCTCCCTCTGGCGAAAGGATGTCATCGGCTGGTCATTGTACGATTTTGCCAACACCATCTACTCCATGAATATCGTATCGCTGTACCTGAAGCGATACCTGGTTGAGGATCTTCATTACAGCGATCACTATTTCGACCTGGCGTTTGCCGGTTCGATGGTGCTGGCGGCGCTGCTGCTGCCGGCGCTGGGGGCGCTCTCTGATCATACCATGCGCAAAAAGCTGTTCTTGCTGCTATTCACGGTTACTTGTTGTCTGGCCGTGGGGGGGCTGAGTGTGGCCGCGACCGGACCGGTACTGGGGCTGGCCCTTCTGTTCGTGGTAGCCAATTTCTGTTATGAGGGTGCGATGCCGTTCTACAACGCGTTGCTGTACTCGGTGGCGGAAGGGAAGCGGGCGCGGTTTATCTCGGGAGTCGGGGTCGCCCTGGGGTATGTCGGTTCGGTAGTGGGGATGATCCTGGTCCTGCCGTTCGTCACCGGTTCGTTATTCGGGCTGGAGCTGCCGATGATCAGCGGGAGCGGCAAGGCGGGCGCCTTCCTCCCGACGGCGATACTCTTCCTGCTGTTTTCCCTGCCGCTTTTCCTGTGGGTCCGCGAGAAGCCGAGTCATCGACCGGAGCGAGTGCCGATGAAGACGGCGTACCGGGAAGTGTTCGAGGGGCTGCGGGATACCCGAAAGTACCCCGGAGTGCTCCGTTTCCTGGTGGCGGACTACTTCGCCGAGGATGCCGTGGCAACCGTAATCCTGAATATCGGGCTGTACTGCTCGGTTGTCCTTGGGCTGCAGGAGAGCCAGATTTCTCTCTTCCTGATCGTCTCGACAGTCTCCGCGGTAGTCGGCTCGTTCCTTATCGGCAAGCTGGCGGAGCACTGGTCCCTCAAGAATCTGCTGGTGATCATCATGGGGGGCTGGACCCTGGCGCTGGTCTCGTTTGTTCTGGTGGACAACATGGCCGTGACGTGGGTGCTTGGCTCAGTGGTAGGCGTGCTCCTCGGGGGGCTGTGGACGACAACGCGTCCGATGCTGGCCGAGCTGGTGCCGCACGATCAGTTGGGTCGGTTTTTCGGAATCTTCTCGCTTTCCGGCCGGGCGGCCGCCATTGTCGGACCGTTGGTCTGGACGCTGATGGTCTTTCTGTTTCGACCGGACCGGTACCTGGGGCAACTCCTGTCGCAGGGATTGGGCCTTGATTCGGTCCAGGCAGGGAAGCTGCCGTATAAGATGGGTGTGTTGTCGCTGGCGATCATGATGCTGGCTGGGCTGTACATTTTCCGGAAAGTGCCACACACGCAGAAGTTGAGTCATGGATAAGCAACAGACACCGTGGCACTGCTATTCGGGCGTCATTCACGTCCACACGACGGAGTCCGATGGCACCAAGTCGATCGAGGAGGTGGCGGCGATCGGGCAGGAGGTCGGGCTGGACTTCATGATGTTCGCCGACCACATGACCCTCGCCAATCGCGAAAACGGCAAAGAGGGGTTCTACGGCGGTACACTGGTAACGGTGGGCTATGAACACAACGATCCTGACGACAACAACCACTATCTGGTCTTCGACTCGCCGGGCGTGTACGCGGCCGAGCTTTCGGCGGCCCAGGTGGTGGCGGCCGGAAGTCGGGATGGGGCGCTGGGGATAATCGCTCACCCGGACGAGGTTCGGGACCGCCTGGGGAAGTATCCGCCGTTCCCATGGACCGATTGGTCGGTGACGCAATTCAACGGCATTGAGTTGTGGAATCAGATGTCGGAGTGGATGGAGCGGCTCAGGCCGTACAATCAACTGCTGATGGCGTTTTCTCCGAGGAAATCGATGGTTGGGCCGCCGGCCGAAACCATGCGCCGATGGGATGAGATCAATCTGCAGCAGAAGTGCGCCGGGGTCGCCGCGGTGGATGCTCATGCCTTTCCTATTCAAATTGGGCCGTTTCGAGTCGAGATATTCCCATATAAGGTGCATTTTCGTTCGCTGCGGACCTACGTCTTGCTGCCTGAGCCGCTCTCAAGAGAGCTCCCCACGGCCAAGCAGCAGTTGTTCGGAGCGATTCGGGATTGTCGCGTGTTCTTTGCGAACCTGCGATGGGGGGATGCGATGGGGTTTTCGTTTGCGGCATCGAGTGAGGAAGGGCGGGTCGTTTCGGGCGGGCGACTTCAACATCATGAAGGGGTTCTGCTGGAGGTATCGCTGCCGGCCAGAGCGCACATTGAAATTATTCGGAACGGTACGCGGGTCTGCCGGGTTACAAATAGCCGACTGAGCTACAAGGTAACGGAACCGGGACTGTATCGAGTAGAAGCACGTAAATGGAATCGAGGATGGATATACTCAAATCACATACGGATCGGAATCTGACAGAGTCTCCGAAGACATTCACTATTCTGAACCTTTCCGCCGATCTCCCCAAGCAGGTGGAGTCCGGCGACGCCAATATCGCCTGTAAATTCGTGGTGGTCGGCAACGGGGATCGGCAGTGGCTGCTGTTCGGGACTATGCACGAATTCCCCTATCATGCGAATTTGGTTGAGCGGTTCTGCACCACCCACCAGCTTGCCTACCAGTGGCGGCCGGCCCGGGACAAGGTTGATATCGCCGACGGCAGATTTCGTATCGAAGGGGGCGGCTTCATCGATGTCCAGCCCCGGGCCAAAGTGGTCCGCTTTTCGGGATCATCGAAGGCTTACGGCTCAATTCCCACGGTCGGCCTCCGAAAGATGCTCAAGGGGCAGACAATCTTGCCCGGCTTCAAAGCACTACTCTCCTGAAGTTTGCCGTGGCCGGCTCGTGACATTTGTAGCAATCCCCTGAAATACACGCGGAACTTGCGGTAGTAGCTGTCTGTTGTACTTGACTGTGCCGTATTGTGTTGTTCTTTTGTGAGCAGCTCTTGTTATGGTTCGAAACCGGAGATGATTTAGCGAAGTTGTCTACAAAAAGGAGTTGACTTTGATCCTCGGTGTTGGTAAAGTTGACGAACTTTGCAGAAGCCGTCGAAGGTGTTGGCACAGATATGTTTGATACGTTTTATCCGATTCTGTTTCTGGTTGTCTTTGCCGTCTTTCTGGCATCGGTGCTCACCTTTCTGTCGATTTTCTTCGGCCGAAGAACCAAATTGGGGAGAAAAGGGGATCCGTATGAGTGCGGAGTCCCGCCCGAGGGGACCACGCGTGATCCGGTCCCGATCAAGTTCTTCCTGGTGGCCATTTCGTTTATTCTGTTCGATATCGAAGTGATTTTCCTGCTGCCTTGGGCCGTGGTCGCCCGTGACCTGGGGATGTTCGGGTTTTTTTCGATACTGATTTTTTCCGGACTGATTGTTGTCGGCTACGCTTATGAGCTGGGCCGGGGAGCATTGAAGTGGGATTAGAAGAGAGAATCCCCGATTCCATCATCCTGACCACGGTCGACAAGATGGTGAACTGGGCGCACAAACGCTCGATGTGGCCGTTGGGATTCGGTTTGGCGTGCTGCGCGATCGAGATGATTTCTTCGTTTGCCTCGCACTTCGACCTCGCCCGCTATGGTATGGAAGTCATGCGGCCCTCGCCTCGGCAGGCGGACCTGATGATCGTGGCCGGACGCGTGTCGCGGAAAATGGCGCCGGTGGTACGAACACTGTATGATCAGATGCCCAATCCCAAGTGGGTGATCTCCATGGGGGCGTGTGCTTCCTGTGGCGGCGTATTCAACAACTACGCCATCGTTCAGGGGGTTGACCGGATAATTCCGGTGGACGTATATGTTCCCGGATGCCCGCCGCGGCCGGAGCAGCTCATGGAAGGCATCCTGAAGCTGCAGGAGAAGATCGACAAGGAGTCGGTCAAAGATCGCCGCGACGAGTGGGGACGCCGGGCAGGTTAATGGAGTGATCGGTGACGGATCGGTGAAACATCGCCGGCCGGAGCTTGTGAAAACGGTAACAAGGTATGGCGATAGAAGAGAAGGTCAGAGAATTCCTCTCGTCCAGGTTCGGTGATGTACTTCTCCGCGAGGACATATTCCGCGGCGATTCCTCTTATCACGTCAAACCAGAGGCGATTCTGCAGGTCTGCCAGGGGCTGTTCGATCAGGCTGATCTGGATATTCGGTATCTGGCCGACCTGACTTCGGTCGACTGGCTGGGCCTGGAAGACGAAATGGGCGGGCGATTCGAGGTGGTCTATAATCTGTATTCGCTGACCCACAAGTACCGCTTTTTCATCAAGGTCATGCTCCCGGCCGAGACGCCGGAACTGCCGAGTGTTACCCCCATCTGGAGGGGCGCGGAGCTGATGGAGCGGGAGGTATGGGACCTCATGGGGATCGTGTTTGTGGGGCATCCCAATCTGACCAAAATCCTGACGCCCGACGATCTTGAAGGGCACCCGCTGCGGCGCGATTTCCCGCTCACCTACGAAGAACCCCAGTTCAGTTGGAATAAAGACCTGCCGCCGGAGGTCATCACCTGATGGCGGAGCACAAGTTCACGGTCATCAATATGGGGCCGCAGCATCCGGCGACCCACGGCGTTTTGCGCGTGGAACTGGAACTGGACGGCGAGACGGTGGTGCGCGCCACGCCGATAGTCGGTTATCTCCACACTGGTATCGAAAAGACGATGGAATCCAAGCTGTATTACAAGGCGCTGCCCTGCACCGATCGCATGGACTATTTGGCGCCGATGTCCAACAACCTGGCCTACTGTCTGGCCGTCGAGAAACTGATGGATATCGAGGTCCCGGAGAAGGTGAAGTGGGCGCGGGTTTGTCTGGCGGAGCTGACGCGGATCAAGTCGCATCTGGTCTGGCTGGGGACCCACGCTACCGATATCGGCGCCATGACGATGCTGCTGTACGCCTTCCGCGAGCGCGAAATGATTGTCGATATTTACGAGGCGTGCGGCGGTCAGCGGATGATGACATCCTACATTCGCATCGGCGGCCTGGCCTACGACCTCCCGGACGATTTCGATCAACGGGTGCGGAAGTTCCTCAAGCGGATGCCGGTGGCGATGCGCGATTATGAGAAATTGCTGACGGAGAACGAGATCTTCATCAATCGAACGCGCAACGTGGCGGTCATTTCCGCCGAAGAGGCGATCAACCTGTCGCTCTCCGGTCCGCTTCTTCGGGGGAGCGGTGTCCGGCATGACCTGCGGAAGGACAATCCGTACAGCGGCTATGAGAAGTTCGACTTCGAGGTCCCGGTCGGCGAGCACGGCGATGCGTACGACCGGTACAAGATTCGGCTGGAAGAGATTCGGCAGTCACTGGGGATCATCCAGCAGGCAATCGATGGGATGCCGGAAGGGCCGTACCGGGCCCACGTGCCGGGTGTGGTGCTTCCCCCCAAAGAAGATGTTCTGCACAAGATGGAGTCGATGATTTTCCATTTTAAGATTATCACCGATGGTTTTGAGGCCCCGCGCGGTGGTGTCTATCAGGGCATTGAGTCCCCGAAAGGTGAGATCGGGTTTTACCTGGCCGGCGATGGCAGCAATAAGCCGCGCCGGGTCCGGGTCCGGCCGCCATCATTCATCAATCTGGGAGCCCTGCCCACTATGGTGGAGGGGAGTCTGGTGGCCGACGTAGTAGTGGCGATCGGCACCATTGATCCGGTGTTGGGTGAGGTGGATCGATGATCCTGAACCGGGATTCCATCGAGCAGATCAAACAGAAGGCGGCCGAATACCCTCGCCGGAAGTCGGCGATTCTGCCGGCGCTGACGATCGCCTACCGACAGGTAGGGCACCTCAACGACCAGATCTATCGCGAGATTGGCAAGACGCTCAACCTGCCCCCGGTGGAGATCGCCGAGGCCGCGACGTTCTATACGATGTTCCCCAAGGAGCCGGTGGGAAAGTACCTGATTCAGGTCTGCCACAATATCTCCTGCGCGCTGATGGGGGCGGACAGCCTGGTCGAGTATCTCGAGCAGAAGCTGGGGATCAAGAAGGGGGAAACGACCAAGGACAACCTGTTTACGCTGATCTCGGTGGAATGCCTGGGGTCGTGCGCTACGGCGCCCATGATGCAGATCAATAACGACTACTACGAGAATCTCACGAGAGAGAAGGTCGACAAGATACTCGCGGACTTGAGGGCGAAGGGCTGATGTTTTACTCGCCGGTCATCACCAATGCTTCGGAAGTCGCCAAGAGCGATCGGTTCCACCTGTTCCGTTATGTGGAGGACCCGTCGCAGCATTCGGTCGACACCTTCGTCGCCCACGGCGGCTATCAGGCCTGGCGCAAGGTGCTGGCGGGAATCACGCCGGAGAACGTGGCGGCCGAGGTGAAGGCCGCCGGCCTCCGCGGACGAGGCGGCGCCGGATTCCCCACGGGGATGAAGTGGGGATTTGTTCCGAAAGACTCCCCCAAACCGCGCTATCTGGTCTGCAATGCCGATGAATCCGAGCCGGGAACCTGCAAGGACCGCGTGCTTCTGGAGCGGGACCCGCATGCCGTCATCGAAGGAATGGCCATTGCCGCTTACGCCATCAAGAGCCACCTGATGTTCATCTACATCCGGGGCGAGTTCGGACACAGTATCGACGTGATGAACAAGGCCCGTCAGGAAGCGTACGACAAGGGGCATCTCGGCAAGAATATCTACGGTTCAGGGTACGACCTCGATTTGGTCGTTCATTCCGGCGGAGGGGCGTATATTTGCGGCGAAGAAACCGCGCTGTTGAACTCGCTGGAAGGGGAGAAGGGGATGTCGCGGATTCGTCCGCCGTTCCCGGCCATCGAGGGTCTGTACGCCTGCCCGACGATCGTCAACAATGTCGAGACGCTGGCCACGGTGCCGCATATCATCAATCGGGGGGCGGCGTGGTACAAGACGCTGGGGACAGAGAAATCGCCGGGGACGAAGATCTTCTCGCTGTCCGGTCATGTGAATCGACCCGGCAATTATGAGGTCGACCTTGGTTTCAATCTGAAGAAGCTGATTTATGATCCGGCGTACGGCAACGGTATCCTGGGCGGCAGGCAGCTCAAGGGGGTCATTCCGGGCGGGGCCTCGACGCCATTTCTGACGCCCGACATGATTGATGTAGGGCTGGACTTCGAATCGATGGCCGCCGCCGGGTCGATGCTCGGCTCCGGTGCGGTGATCGTGTTCCATGAGGGGACCTGCATCGTTTGGGCGATTCTCAAACTGATTCATTTCTTCCGCCACGAGTCGTGCGGCAAATGTACGCCCTGTCGCGAGGGAACCGGCTGGCTGGAGCAGATCATCCACCGTATTGAACATGGCGAGGGGCAGCCGGGGGATATCGAGAAAATAGAAGATTTGTGCGGCAATATCCTGGGACGGACGATCTGTCCGCTGGGGGATGCCGCGGTCATGCCGATCCAGTCGGCCGTCAAGCGGTGGCGCGAGGAATGGCAGTATCACATTGACCACAAGCAGTGTCTGGTGAAGACGCAGTTCGAATTCAGATAAGGCAACGGATGGCGGAAACGAGTACGACAACAGCAGCCCCGGGTGTGAAGATGGTAACACTGACCATCGATGGTCGCAGCACGACGGTTCCCAGGGGAACGACCGTGCTGCAGGCGGCGCTCGACATGGGGATTCACATCCCCACGTTCTGCTGGCACCCCAAGCTCAAGGCGGTGGGTGCCTGTCGTATCTGCTATGTTGAGATCGAGCGAATGCCCAAGTTGCAGGTGTCGTGTGCGACCGAGGCCACCGAGGGCATGGTGGTGCGGACGAATTCCGATCAGGTCAAGCAGGGGCGCAAGGCGGTGCTGGAGTTCCTGCTGGCGAATCACCCTCTCGACTGCCCGACCTGCGACAAGGGGGGCGAGTGCGATCTGCAGAATCTGACGTTTGCCCACGGCTATGACGACAGCCGGTTCGACTTCCTGAAACGGCGGCACATCCCCGAAGTCGGCGGAACCACTTTCGATGATCTCCGCATAGGTCCCGAGATCCTGCTGAATCGGAACCGCTGCATCCTGTGCTACAAGTGTGTCCGGGCCAATAAGGAAGCGTTCGGCGAATACGACTTGGGGGCATTCGAGCGCGGGAATCATATGGAAATCAATGCCGTGCCGGATGGTGAGGTGGACAATCCGTTCTCGGGGAACCTGGTGGAGATCTGTCCCGTAGGCGCGCTGACCAACAGCGACTGGCGCTACAAGATTCGCGTGTGGCTGACCAAACAGGCGGCCTCGATCTGCAACTTCACGTCCTCCGGGACCAACATCACGCTGTACAAAGAGGATCACCAGGGTCGCATCTTCCGCGCCACGTCGCGTCGTAATGACGCAATCGATGACGGCTGGCTGGCCGATGTGACCCGCTACGGATACCAGATTGTCCATTCGCCCGATCGGCTCCAGACACCACTGATCAAGAAAGACGGCAAACATGTGCCGGCCCCATGGGAAGACGCGCTCGGCCTGATAGCAAAACGCCTCGCTGAGATCAAGAGCACCCGTGGCGCCGGTTGTCTCGGTGGTCTGATCGGGGCCAATCAGGACAACGCCTCGCTGTACGCCTTCGGCAAGTATATGCGAGCTGTCCTCGGTACCAACAATGTCGATTTCCGCTCTGAATATAAGAGCCTTGTGCCGGACCCGCAGTCCCCCTGCGCCGTGCTTGCCTCGCAATCCTTCACGATCGCCGAAATCGACCGTTCCGATGTGATCATCGTGTTCGGCAGCGACCTGCTGCGGGAACATCCAAACGAGTATTTGCGGTTGCGCAAAGCCCGCAATTTCGGATCGCCGCGGATCTATTCGATCAATCCGTATGCCGTCAAGTCGGCCGATGTGGCGGATCTGGAGATGATCTACCGGCCCGGCACCGAAGAGGCCGTGCTGTCGGGAATCGGTTTGGCTGCTATTGACGAGAAACTGGCGGAAAGCGCGCTGTCCGGTGAGTTCCTCAAGGCCATTGGGTCAATGGGGTTGGACAAGGCGGCGGCGACCTGTGGTCTGACTGCAGATGACCTCCGGATCCTGGCACGGGCGCTGGCTTCGGCGCAAAAACTGACGTTAATCATTGGCGAGCAGGTCACCCGTTCGCGCGATCGGGAACTGATTGCGGCCGCGCTGTGCAATCTGGTCCGTCTGCTCGATCTGGCCAAGCGTGGACAGGTGGCCCTCCTGGCCCAGCAGGCCAATGCGGTAGGGGCCGAACTCCTCGGCCTGCTTCCCACTCCGTCGCCGAACCAGAGGAAAGAGCTGAGTTCGCTCTGGGGACAGTATCCCGATTCACCCGCGCAGACGACCGATCAAATGTTCGAACAAATGATGAAGAATGAATTGGATGCGTTCGTGATTGTCGGCGCGAATCCGATCATGATGTACCCGGACCGCCAGTTCGCAACCGAGGCGCTCGAAAAACTCGATTTTCTGGTCGTGTGCGATTTGTTCGAGACCGAAACGACGGCGCTGGCGGACGTCGTGCTACCGTTGGCTGCGTGGGCCGAGTATGCCGGAGATTATATCAACCTCGAGGGACGGCTGCAGCATGCCCAGCGGGGAATTAAGCCGAAGTTCGACGCTCGCCCCGGGTACCTGATCCTGGAAGCGCTGGCCGAATTGGGAGAGAAGCCGCTGTACGCCGATGGCGCGGCCCGCGACGGGGAAATCGCTCGCCTGCTGGCCCTGGAGCGCCAATTGCCGTGGCCATCCAGGTTTGCGGACGTGAAAACGGCCGCAGAGCAACCGGAGGCCGACTATCCCTACGCCCTCGTCATCGGTGATGATCCGCATCATCGCGGGTATCTAACAGAAAAGTCTGCTTCGCTGTCGAATTTCTGCAGCGAGGCCTATATCGAAATCGCGCCGGATCTGGCCGCCAAGCTGGGCGTGGAGGCGGGAAAACCGGTTCGGGTGGAGTCCCCGGTTGGACGAATCATCGTTACCGCTCGGATTTCCGAATATCTTGACAACGATGTGGTGTTCGTGCCGCGCAACTTCTCGGCCACCCATGCGACGGCTCTGCTGTCGCGCGGCAAGCGTGTGGACCGGGTTAAACTGAGTAACGCCATCGACTGAGTCTATGCTGGAAACTGTCGTCATATCCTCGATCAAGGTGGTCGTCGTCATTGTGGCGGTCCTGACCGGGTGTGCCTGGGCGACCTATCTGGAGCGCAAGGTACTGGCCTACTTGCAGCACCGGATCGGGCCGAGCTATGCGGGGCCCTTCGGTCTGCTGCAGCCGGTGGCCGATGCGATCAAGATGGCGTTCAAGGAAGATGTGGTACCGGACCGCGTGGAAAGACTGACTTACAGTCTGGCGCCGATGCTGGCGTTTGTCCCGTCGTTACTCTCCTTCGCGGTCGTCCCGTTTTCCGCAGATTTTTCGCTGGCCGGTCGGCAGGTGACGGGGGTCATTTCCGATCTCAATATCGGGATTGTCTATATTTTCGCGATCACGTCGCTCGGTGTGTACGGTATCTGCCTGGCGGGCTGGTCCTCCGGTTCCAAATACTCGCTGATGGGCGGGCTGCGCTCGTCGGCCCAGATGATCTCGTATGAAATCAGCTACGGCTTGTCGATTATCGGTGTCCTGCTCATCGCCAACACGCTCTCGATGCGGGAGCTGGTGGAGCAGCAGGCGACGGTGGGCGATTGGTTCATCTGGAAACAGCCGCTCGGGTTCCTGTTGTACCTTACCTGCGGCATCGCCGAGACCAACCGGGCGCCGTTCGATCTTCCGGAGGCGGAGTCGGAACTGGTGGCCGGGTATCACACGGAGTACTCCTCGTTTCGCTTCGGCATGTTTTTCGTCGGCGAGTATGCCAATATGATCGCGGTTGCCTGTGTGGCGACGACACTCTTCCTGGGAGGATGGCAGGGCCCGTTCCTGCCGGCGGGGCTGTCGGTTCTTTGGTTCGTGGCCAAGGTGTTCTGCTTCATGTTCTTTTATATTTGGCTGCGGGGGACGTTCCCGCGGTTTCGATACGATCAGCTCATGAATTTCGGCTGGAAGGTTCTGTTCCCGCTGGCACTGGCGAATACGCTGGTGACGGCATTGGTGGTGCTGTGGAAGTAGCAGGTGCCCTATGAAAGAGATCATCAAAGCGCTCGGTCACGTCTTTTGGAAGATGCCGCAGGGATTTGGCGTCACCTTCAAGCACATGTTCAAGAAGCCGGTGACCCTGGATTACCCGCGGCAGAAGAAGCCGATGGCGCCGCGGTACAAGGGGCGGCATTATCTCGATCGCTACGAGGACGGCACGGAGCGCTGTGTCTGCTGCGGGCTCTGTGCGGCCGCCTGTCCGGCCGACGCCATCTACATGGAGCCGGAGGAGACCGCCAACGGCGAGCGCAAGGCGAAGGTGTACGAAATCAACCTCCTGCGTTGCATTTTCTGCGGTTTTTGCGAGGAAGCATGTCCCGAGGAGGCTATCTTCCTGGGGCAGGAATATGAATTCTCGAATTTCGACCGGAACTCGTTCATCTGGACCAAGCTGGACATGCTGGTCCCGCATCCGAGGAAAGAGAATCCGCTGAAGCGAATGATCCGGCGCGTGCGCCGCGTGTATGGAGTGCCGAACGCAACCCGATGAGCCTTGACCTGATTATCTTCGTGATGTCGGCCGCGGTGGCGATCTTTGGCGCGATCATGGTGATCGCCCAACGGAATCCGGTGGCCTCGGTGCTCTACCTGATTCTGTCGCTGGTAGCGCAGGCGGTGCTGTATATCCAGCTCGGGGCGCTGTTCCTCGGGGCAATTCTGGTCATTGTCTATGCGGGCGCCATCATGGTACTGTTCCTGTTCGTGATCATGCTGCTGAACCTCCGCGGCACGGAGGATCTGGGGGAGCACTCCCATGCGCTGAGCCGGTTTGCCAAGTATCTGTTCGGCATCCTGCTCCTGATGGAACTGGTGTTCGCCATCCGGGGTGTCACGCTCAGTGGTCCGCGCCCCGGAGTGATGGGGATGACGCCGGATGATTTCGGCGCGGTCAAAACGGTCGCCATGCAGATGTTTACCCGCTATTTGTACCCGTTCGAGTTGACCGGCGTGCTGTTGTTAGTCGCCCTGGTTGGGGCGGTGGTGGTGGCGAGGCGCCCGCGCGAGGAGATGCCCGATTCCCCGAAGGGGAAGGCAACAGGTGCGGCGGAGCCAACCAAGCAGGTGGAGCAGTAAGATGGTACCGATTTCGGCCTTTGTGACGCTGGCCGCCGTGCTGTTCGGCATCGGCACGCTGGGCGTAATGATGTCGCGCAATGTGATCGTGTTGCTCATGTCCATCGAACTGATGCTCAATGCCGCGAATCTGGCGCTGATCGCGTTTTCGCGGGCGCTGAATATCGTCGATGGCCACGTCATTGTTTTTCTCGTGCTGACCGTGGCGGCCGCCGAAGCGGCGGTCGGCCTGGCGATGATTATCACGATTTATCGAAACCGGGAAACGATCAATATCGATCGCTTCAACATGTTGAAGTGGTAAGCTGCAACCATGGCTGAGTACCTGTATCTCGTGCCGCTGCTCCCCCTGATCGGCTTTTTGATCAACGGGCTGCTGCTTGGCCGCCTGCCGCGCCCAGTGATTTCGTTCGTGGGGTGCGTTTCGATCGGGCTGTCGCTGGTACTCGCGATCATGCTGTTTTTCGAGCTGAAAGGGATGCCGGCCGACGCCCGCTTCCTCGAGCAGACGCTGTTCAGCTGGATACCCTCGGGGGAATTCCAGGTCAATGTGGCGTTCCTGTTGGATCCGCTTTCGGCGGTGATGATCCTGGTGGTGACTGGAGTCGGGTTCCTGATTCATGTCTACTCGGTCGGCTACATGCATCACGATCCGGGGTACGGACGCTTCTTCGCCTATCTGAACCTGTTCACGTTCTCGATGCTGACGCTGGTGCTGGCCAACAACTACCTGCTCATGTTCGTCGGCTGGGAAGGGGTGGGGCTCTGCTCGTACCTGCTGATCGGGTTCTGGTTCGAGAAGAAGTCGGCCTCGGACGCCGGTAAGAAGGCATTTATCGTCAACCGGATCGGGGATTTCGGGTTTCTGCTGGCCGTGTTCCTCATTTTCTGGCAGGTGGGTTCGCTGGACTTTCGCACGGTCATGCATCAGGCGCCGAGCGTTTTCGTGGCCGGCGGCGGCCTGGTGACGGCGATTTGTCTGCTCCTGTTCCTGGGGGCGACCGGCAAGTCGGCTCAGATCCCGCTGTACGTATGGCTGCCTGATGCGATGGAGGGCCCCACGCCGGTTTCGGCGTTGATTCATGCCGCCACGATGGTGACGGCGGGTGTCTACATGATCGCCCGGTCGAACGTCCTGTACGTGATGGCGCCGACGGCGCTCATGGTCGTGGCAATTATCGGCGCCGCAACCGCGATCTTTGCCGCCACGATCGGGTTGGTACAGAACGACATTAAGCGAGTGCTGGCGTATTCGACGGTCAGTCAGCTTGGGTACATGTTCCTGGCCTGCGGCGTGGCCGCGTTTTCGGCCGGAATTTTCCATCTGATGACGCACGCCTTCTTTAAGGCACTGCTGTTCCTCGGGGCCGGATCGGTGATCCACGCCATGTCCAACGAACAGGATATTCGCCACATGGGCGGGTTGAGTAAACATCTGCCGATCACGTATCGGACATTCCTGATCGCCACGCTGGCGATTTCGGGCATTCCGCTCTTGTCCGGATTCTTCTCGAAAGACGAAATCCTCTGGAAGGCGTTTTCGTCGGACCACGGCCACCCAATGTTGTGGCTGATCGGGTTCATCACTGCCGGCTTGACGGCGTTCTACATGTTCCGCTTGGTGTACCTGACGTTTTTCGGGGCCGAGCGGATGTCCGCGGAGGCCAAACATCACCTGCATGAGTCGCCCAAGAGCATGACCGTCCCGCTCATGATCCTGGCTTTGCTCTCGATTGTCGGTGGGTTCGTGGGGATGCCGCACCTGTTCGGCGTCACGAATTACTTTGAAGAGTGGCTGGAACCGGTGATGGCCGGCGGACACGTCGCCACACCGGAGCTGGCGCACGCCGCTCAGGGTGGAGACGCCGGTATGGAGGCGCTGCTGATGGCACTCTCCGTGTTGCTGGTGCTTGGGGCCATCTGGCTGGCGCGATACTACTACGACCGGAACACGGAGGCGGTTGGCCGGCTGCGGGAGAGATTCTCCGGGATGCATCGGCTGCTGCTCAACAAATACTACATCGATGAAGTATACGGCGCCGTCGTGGTGCGCCCCCTGGTGTACGGCTCGGTGTTCCTGTGGAAGATCGTCGACGTGCTGATTATCGACGGCTTCATGAATGGCCTGGCGTATCTGGCCAAAGAGATTTCCGATACGCTCCGGTATATCCAGTCCGGGCGGGTGCGCGGTTATGCCACGCTCTTCGTCCTCGGTGTGGTGCTGGTGGTTGGCTACCTTCTGGCGAGTTGAGAGATGAACATAGATATTTTGACATTGCTGACCTTCTTCCCGCTGCTCGGGGCCGCCTTGCTGCTGCTGGTGCCGCCAAGCCGCCACGATACCATCAAAGGGGTCAGTCTGATCGTGACCTTCGTGACGATGCTGATTTCGTTCGTGCTGTATTTCCTGTTTGACCCGATCTCGAGCGGCTGGCAGTTCGAGATTAATCTCCCCTGGATTACCTCGCTCGGTATCGGCTACCATATGGGGATCGATGGCATCTCCCTGCTGCTCATCCTGCTGACCACCATTCTGACGTTGCTGTGCATTTTGGCGTCCTGGAATTCGGTCAAGACCGGGGTCAAGGGGTACTTCATTTCGATGCTGGTGCTGACCAGCGGGATGATCGGTGTCTTCTGCGCGCTGGATCTGTTCCTGTTTTATGTGTTCTGGGAAGTGATGTTGGTTCCGATGTATTTCCTGATCGGCGTCTGGGGTGGGCCGCGGCGGGTGTATGCGGCCATCAAGTTCGTGCTGTTCACGATGTTCGGTTCGGTGCTGATGCTGGTGGCGATTCTCTATCTCTACTTCCAGTACTATGCCGTCACGGGTGAATACAGTTTCGATCTGGTCAGGATCATGCAGTTGAAACTGGACCTTCAGCCGCAGCTCTGGCTGTTCGGCGCTTTTGCTCTGGCCTTCGCCATCAAAGTGCCGCTGTTCCCGTTCCACACCTGGTTACCGGATGCACACGTGGAAGCCCCCACGGCGGGTTCGGTGATTCTGGCCGGCGTGCTGCTGAAGATGGGGACCTATGGTTTTCTGCGATTCTGCCTGCCGCTGTTCCCGGAGGCCACGTTCGTGTACATGCCGTACATCAGCGTGCTGGCCGTGATCGCGATCGTGTACGGCGCCCTGGTTTCGATGGTGCAGAAGGACATCAAGTCACTGGTCGCCTTTTCCTCGGTCTCCCACATGGGCTTTGTCATGCTCGGCATGTTCGCCCTCAACTTCCAGGGGATGCAGGGATCGGTCATCCAGATGATCAACCACGGCATTTCGACGGGCGCCTTGTTCCTGATCATCGGCATGATCTATGAACGTCGCCACACGCGCATGATCGAAGATTTCGGCGGGCTGGCCAAGGTGATGCCGATTTTCGCGACCTTTTTCATGATCGTGATGTTGTCCTCCATCGGTCTTCCGTTCACCAATGGTTTCGTGGGCGAGTTCCTGATTCTCCTGGGGGCGTTCAAGGCCAATCAAACGTACGCTATCATCGCGGCCAGCGGTGTCATCCTGGCGGCGTGCTACATGCTCTGGATGTACCAGCGCGTGGTGTTCGGCAAGGTCGACAAGAAGGAGAATGAGGGGCTGCGCGACCTGAGCACGCGGGAGAAGGTCATCCTGACTCCTTTGGTCCTCCTGATCTTTTGGATCGGTGTCTATCCGAAGCCGTTCTTCGACCGCCTCGAACCGGCGATCAAGCAGGTCCTGGCGCAGGTCGAGGTGGCGCGAAAGAGTCAGGCGGTGGTGCCATTTGTGGAGCCGACAGCACCGGCCGCCGCTCCGACCCATGTGGTTGGCGCCGAATCCGTAACGGGAGTGAAATAGTGCCAGGCGTGACGATTTATACCAAGACCGGTTGTCCCTATTGCGCGGCGGCCAAGAAGCACTTTGCGGAATCCGGAATATCTTTCGAGGAAATCAACGTGACCGAGCGACCGGCCGAACAGGCGAAGTTGCTGAAGTTGACCGGCGGACAGCGGATCGTCCCGGTGATCGTCGAAGGAGATGACGTCAAACTGGGCTTCGGTGGCGGCTGAGGCTTTTAATGGGGCGCGGCGGTCGTCGCGCAAAAGACTATGACAGACTATAGCTCGACACTCTCCATCGACTTCGGTCTCATCCTCCCCGAGTTACTGCTTGTGGGGGCGGCCTCTCTGATCCTGCTGATCTCGTTCGTTCGGGGGCTGGGGCGGATCGCCCCGCTGATCGGGGTGCTCGGTCTGGCCGGAGCCCTGCTCGCGGCCCTTCCTCAGTTGCGAACCGAGGAGGTGGGATTCGCCGGGATGGTGACGATCGATCCTTTCGGCGCCATGTTCAAAGTGATCTTCCTGCTGGCGTCGCTGTTGTCGCTGGCGATGGCGCTGCGGTACTTGGAAGCCAGGCGGATCAATCATCCGGAGTTCTATGCGCTGCTCTTGTTCTCGACCATGGGGATGATGGTCATGGCCACGACCACGGATCTGATCGTCATGTTCCTGGGACTCGAGATCATGTCGCTGCCGCTGTATGTCATGGCCGGGCTGGCGCGTCGCTCGCTGGAGTCGAATGAAGCGGGTATCAAGTACTTCATCATGGGAGCATTCGCCTCCGGCTTCCTTCTGCTCGGTATCGCGTTCCTGTATGGTGCGGCCGAGACCACCAACTTGCGACGAATCGCCACCGACTTCTCCTACATTGCCGGTTCTGCGCCCACGTACCTGTATGCCGGCTCAGCACTGTTGTTGATTGGCTTTGGCTTCAAGGTGGCGGCGGTGCCGTTCCATACCTGGGTGCCGGATGTCTACCAGGGAGCGCCGACGCCCGTGACCGCTTTCTTCTCGGTGGCGCCCAAGGCGGCCGGATTCGCGGCGCTGCTCCGTATCTTCAACTTCGGACTGGCCGACTTGCAGGCCCTGGAGCCGGTGTTGTGGGTCCTTGCCGCACTCACCATGAGTGTCGGCAATATCATGGCGCTCCGACAGGACAATGTGAAGCGGATGCTGGCGTATTCCTCCATTTCGCATGCCGGGTATATCCTCGTGGCCGTAGCGGTGGGCGGACAGAGCGCCGTGGCTGCGGCGGTATTTTATCTCGTGGCGTACACTCTGTTCAATCTGGGCGGTTTTGCCGTGGTCACGCTTCTGGAGCAACGAACCGGTTGCCGTTCGGAATTCTCCGAGTTGGCGGGCCTGTCGCGAACGAATCCATATCTGTCAGCCGTGCTCGCCCTGTTCATGTTCGCCCTGGCCGGGTTTCCGCCGACCGTGGGATTCCTGGGCAAGTTTTACGTGTTTTCTGCGGCTGTCAGTCAGGGATTCATCTGGTTGACCGTGATCGGCGTGTTGAACTCGTTCGTTTCCGTCTACTACTACCTGCGGGTGATCAAGGTCAGCTATTTCGATGAGGTGCCGTCCGCACCGCAACCGGCGGCAATCAGCCCGGCGCTTTTCTTCGTGCTGGTGGTGGCAGTGGTCGGAACACTCGCGTTGGGACTTTTCCCGGACCGTCTGCTGGAGCTGTCACGCCAGGCCGTATTCGCCGTGCTTTAGGCAGCAGACACAAATTGGCAAAAGAAAAGGAGGTCGATCGCTCGACCTCCTTTTGTCGTCTGGGTCAGTATCAGATCACAGCCAGGTACGAACAGGGCTGCGCGCCCGAGAAGAACAGGTACTCGACCATGTAGGTCAGGTCGCCAATATCGGTGGCTCCGCTACAGTCGAGATCGCCCGATTCTGCGGGGACCGGCGCCGGGCCGCTGAAGAACAGGTATTCGACGAGATAGGTCAGATCGCCGATATCGATTCCGCCGAGGCCATCGACATTTCCTGCCATGACCGGCTGCTGCACCGTCGTCGATGAGAACAGCACGGCCATACCGTCGTGCACCAGGTGTCCGCTCGGTGTGCCGTTGTCGTAGTAGTTCTCCGCCTGGCAATCGATCTGTGACAGCCCGATCAGGGCGGTCTGGTTCAGGGCGCCGGCATCGACGGTGTGATATTGATATCGGATATGACCATCCGAGGTGAGGATCAGCTCGAAGGTCGTCAGGGTGTCGAAATTCACGAAATTGGCCAGCCGATACCACTCGATCACGGTGGTATCAAGCGTGGCTGATTTGTAGATATAGACACCGCTCTGCGGGACCTGGCTGCTGTCGATGATCAGGTCGTTCCAGAACGCGGGGAGGAAGGTCGTGAAGGGGGACCCCGGCAACGAGGTCCCGGAGTAATACCCGCTGAAATTGATGTCGGCGTTCGTGAACGAGATGGCGCCATTCGGACTGATGTACATCTGCGAGTAGGTCGAGTCGAAGTACGGGAAATTGAAACCGATCGGGATCGGACCGGAGGTCCCGTCGTCGAGAGGGTTCAGAGTTCCGTTATAGAAGGTGCCGTTGCCGAGTTTCGTCCCGAGCAGTTTGGCGTTGATCCACGAGTATGCCGGCCCGCCCGGATCACTCGAGGAGACCGCCAGATACGTCGTGTCATTGCACTGGACGGTGAAGAAAACCGGTACGACATCGAGCGAATCAAGCGGCTGTGGGACCGGTCCCCAGTTCACTTCAACCAGGCCCTTGTACATTTCGACCCGCGGCGTCAGGACCGTCGAGTTGAGCGTCACGGTCAACGCCACCGAATCCGCCGGACTCACCGTCCCGGTGGAAGGCGAGACGGTCAGCCAGTTTGGCATCTTCTGGAAGGCGAGGCTGTCGTTTCCGCTGGCCGAATACGCCACCGGTGTGCTGGCGGAGCGGTTGTGCAGCCATACAGTGTAGCTGGGCGAGATCCCCTGCAAAACGGCCGTGTCGAGCATCAGTGGGCTCGTATACAGCGATGGCGGCGCGGTGAAGCCACTGATAGCGGCCTGGAGATTGGGTCGCGGGCCGATGTGTTTGGTCGTGTCACCGAGCTGCAGGGTGCCGGTAGCGACCAGAGCCGTGCGGATCTGGTCGGCTGTCAGATACGTACCGTAGGCCGCCTTGTAGCGTCCCTGCAAACAGGCCACGGCGCCGGTGATGATCGGGGACGCGGAGGAAGTCCCCGAGAAACCTGCCGTATAGTACTGGTTCGGGTCACCGCCTCCGGTGAACAGGTCCCCGTAGCCGGTCGTGTACACGCCGGATCCATACCCCTGGAGATTGACCCGCTTGCCGTAGTTGGAGAAACTCTGTCGTTGGCGGTCCAGTCCGGAGGTGTTCGGGTACCCGGCGCCGGCGATAATCGCGTGCGAGTTCCGATACAGCGTGTCGAAGAGGTGGTTGTACAGAGCGAGATCGTCGAAATTCTCCGCACCATTACCGGCCGCTTCGATGACGGTGATGCCATTGGCCCAGGCGTACTGGATGGCATCGAAATTCCCCTGCCAGTATTCCATACAGACATAGCCGAGCTGGTCCGTACGGGACTGGAAATTGTAGTGCGGACCGGGCGCATGCAGTTCGATCAGGATCAGGTCGCCCGGATTCAAGTTGGCCACGGCGGTGTAAATGGCGTCAGCCGCCGACAGCGAACCGATCGATACCATACCGATGTCGGCTCCCGGGCAGATGCCGGTGACGCCGTAACCATTGTCGCCGCCGATCATTTCGCCGATGACGGCCGTGCCATGGTTGATCCAGGATTGGTCGTTGATCATCGTCCCGGCGATCAGGCCGTTGACGGCCTTCTCGAGATCTTCATGAGTTGTCTGCCAGCCCCCCTCGATATCGACGATCTTCACGCCGGTGCCGTCGCCTCCGGCCAGGAGGTTAGCGTAGTCGGCATCCACGCCGGCCGGTGCCGCAGTGCGGTACCCCTGAAACGGCTTGTAATCGGGCGTCGTAGGGGTAATGTCTCCAGCCGGCTCAGGCAGCGGCTCAAAATAGGCCAGTTCAACCAAATCCAGGCCATTGAGCTGGTTGACCAGCGCCTCGGCCTCGGAGCCCGACGAGACCTCGATCCGAACATAGCTGTTCAAGTCGGGTAGCTCGCGACCTGACTTCTGCTGAAGGGCCTCACGCTGTCGCTCCAGGCGCTCCTCAGGCTGACTTTTGAACAGGCGCTCCATATGATTCGTCAGGTAGGGGGAGAGGGTGGCCTCAAGCTCTTTCGTTGAGACCGATCTCAGCGAAATCAATCGGTCCCCTTTAAGGCGGACCTGAGGTTCTTCCCGGAACTTCACCACGACTGAGCCGCCGGTGACGCTGCGATCGACAGAAGAGCGGAGCGGCTTGGCCGGAATGACCCGGGGGGTCAGGGTGGAGCTGCGGGTTGCGGTCGGTTGGGCAGCAAGGGCCCGGTTTTCCATTTGCAGGCAGGCCAACAAGGCGAGGCCGGCAATAGCACAAGCGATAGCACGAGCGGTGCGCCGAGGCATTATCCCTCCTGGATAGGGTTAGGGCTGACCATGTAACGCATCAAGGCCGTAACGGCTTGGCGAGTAACAGGTCAAATATACCGCTAATCGGCAATTTGTCAACAGGTTGTACGCTTTCGTCATTATCGGCGTTGGGCGCCGGTCGGTATAGCTGCCCCAGGAGCAGTTTTTGCGATCAGCCGAGCCTAAGCTTGCCGTTGATCGGAGGTACCTTCAGCGGGTACTTGCCCGAAAAGCAGCCCGAGCAGAAGCTGGTCGGCGGGAGTGATGGCATCGACAACATCCCCTCCAGCGACAGGTACCGGAGGGAGTCGACCTCGAGGTATTTTTCAATCTCGGACACCGACATGTTGGCGCCAATCAGTTCCCGGCGGGTCGGCATGTCCACGCCGAAGAAGCAGGGGGAGATAATCGGCGGTGATGAGACCCGGAAATGGATCTCCTTCGCCCCGGCGTCGCGAATCATCTTCACCAGTTTCTTCGAGGTCGTGCCGCGCACGATGGAATCATCGACCACCACGACGCGCTTGCCGTTGATGACGCCCTTCACGGTGTTGAATTTCACTTTGACGTCGAGATCGCGAATCTTCTGGGATGGATCGATAAACGTCCGGCCCACGTAGTGATTACGAATGAAGCCTATTTCGAAACGGATGCCGGATTCCTCGGCAAAGCCGAGCGTGGCCGTATTGGCCGAATCCGGTATGCCGATGACGATGTCGGCATCCACGGGGTGCTCGCGGGCCAAGAGCCGACCGAGACGGCGCCGGACCTTGTCGACGTTTTCACCAAAGACCTTCGAATCGGGGCGAGCGAAGTAGATGTACTCGAAAATGCAGGAGGCCTGCTTGGCGGCTTTCAGCGGAAACACGGAGCGGAGTCCGCGCTTGCTGATCTCCAGCACTTCGCCGGGCTCGACATCGCGAATGTACTTGGCGCCGATGATGTCGAAGGCGCAGGTCTCCGAGGCCACGACATAGGACGAATGGAACTTCCCGAGCGCCAGCGGCCGGAAGCCGTACGGATCACGGGCGGCCACGATCGAGTCTTCGGTCATGAGCAGAATCGAAAAGGCCCCTTTGACCGCCCCCAGGGCATCGCAGATACGCCCCAGCCGGGTCGTCTTCTTAGAGGTGGCAGCCAGGTGCAGGAAAATTTCCGTGTCGGAGGTGGTCTGAAAGATCGACCCCTTTTGATCGAGTTTTTTGCGCAGTTCGCTGGCGTTGGTCAAGTTGCCGTTGTGGGCAATCGCCAGACTCGAAGAGCGGTTGGTAATCAGGAACGGCTGGATATTGATCAGCGAAGAGGCGCCGGTGGTGCTGTATCGGTTATGACCGATCGCGATTGATCCTTTGAGCTTCTCGATCGTCTCGCGCGACGCGAAAACGTCGGAAACCTGTCCCATTCCTTTCTGAAGGTACAGGCGGTTGCCGTCAGACGTCACAATGCCGGTGGATTCATGCCCGCGGTGCTGCAGGGAATAGAGGCCGAGATAGGTCAGTTCAGCTGCCCGGCTGTTGGCAAAGATGCCAAAGACTCCGCACTGATCATGTATCATCTCTTCAGCCATGTCGATTCCTTTCCGCCACGGTCGGTTTAGGAAGGCGCTAAGCTATCCTGCCACCGGCGGCAAGTCAACCCCTTTCCGCCGAAAGGGAGAACAATATGAACCGGTTTGCAGCCGAGCGGTTCCCCTTGGTCGATTGTTCAGTATCTGCACAGGCAAAATAGCTGGTTAAGTGGCCGATTTTCCCGTATGTTAGCGTCAACTGCCCATGTACTTCGGTAATTTGGGGATGGCCGTTCAGCGTGCACCCCTTTTGCTCTTGCTTAACGCGGAGCAGATGGAACCAGATGGAATCGAGCAACAGCAACCAGTTTGAAATCCTCCGCAATCTGGCCTTGGCCGGGGTTCGCGGGGACCGTCTTCAGGAGGCCTTAGCGACTGCCCTCCAGCAGGCGGTCGCGCTGGTGGGGCTTTCTGCTTCGGCTATGTATGTCTGGGACGAGCAGTCTCAGGTCACGCTGTCGGTGAGTCATGCCGGTTCTGAGGCCGCGGGGAAGCGCCTGCAGGCCCTGGAACAGGATCTGCTGGCCGGTCTGCGCAAGGAGCGCCATCTGGTTGCGGCCTACCTGTCCTTTGGCGGCTCGGAGCCGATGCACTCGTTTACGCTTCCGCTGTTTCGCAACGAGAAGATCTTTGGGGCAGTGATCGGCATATCCGAAGGATCCCGGCGGCTGGTCCTCGATGACGTGTTTTTGGAGGCGCTCAGCGCCTCGATATCGCTGAACGTTCTCGTGGCGGAACTTGTGGCCGGAACAGGGCTGTCTCAGAAGTCCACCGATCAGGCCCGCTTAAGCGCCATTCAGGAGACCGCCGTGACGGTTAATCACGAGATCAATAATCCGTTGACTGCCATCCTGGGCAACGTGCAGTTGCTGCTTCTGAAACGTCAGGATCTCGATGATGATCTGGTGGCGAAGCTGCGCGTTATCGAAACGTCCGCTCTCAAGATCAAAGATGTAACGCAACGACTTCTTCGCCTGACCAGCGCTCGCTCCGCCGAATACATCGAGGGAACGAGCATGCTCGATCTCTCCGACGGCGACTAGTCGCTTTCCTTTTCTTTCGTTTTCACTCCGACAAGATCCATGTGACCAGATCGGCCATCGCGGCCGGGTCCTCGTTGATGATATCGGTGCCGTGCTGGTCGGCGCCGAACCACTTCAGGGTCACCTGCGTCTTGGTGGTTTCAGCGAGCTTCTGCGAGGAGTCGCGGGAGTACTCATCCCCTTTGGATGAATAGACCAGCACCTTTCCTGTGAAGGCGCGCAACGCGGCTTCCGGCTCCAGCCCGCGATAGGACAGGCCGGGGGAGAGGAGGACGATTCGCCGAATGCCGGTCAGTTGCGTCGTCAGCAGAGCCGCCGAATTGGCGCCGATCGAGGCGCCGATCACGGTGATGTTGTTCCAGTCCACGGTAAGCGTCGTGTCCTGCGACAGGTGCGCCACGAGCGCGGCAACATCTCCCGGAATCTTCCGAAATTCCTCATTGCTCATAGAGTCGAAGCTGATCGCGGTCCTGCCTTTCCACACCGAACGCCCATGGCCCCGCAGATCGAGATTGAGAATGGCGGGTACGTGTGGACGCAGAGTGTCCTGCGCCGCGTGTTGCAGCAGCGCTCGAATGAACGGCTGGAAACTGGCGCGGTCGTGCGCCATCATGGGCAACAGCACCATCAACGGCTGGCGCTCCTGGTTCAGGCCGCGCGTCAACTCCGACCAGAGCTCGAGCGAATCATCGAGAATCAATGTCTTCTCCACCGTTACCGGACCCAGTTCGCCGCCAAGAATCGATGTCGCGGCCGCCAGAAAAGCGGCCACCACGATTAACCTCCGCAACATAGCTACCTCCGTGTTGGTTTTTATGGTCACCGGCCGTGTCTGCAAGCAAAACGGCGCCCAGAAGGGCGCCGTGTGAGTCATAATTCGGTCAGGGTCGGTTATAGATACTTCTCACAGAAACCGGCCACTTTCCCCTTGAGCTCCTCGGCGCTTGTTTTGTAGGCCGCCATGTCCTTCTTGTCCAGACTTTCCTTCATCCGGGCAGACAGCTTGGTCCAGTCGGCGAAGAGCGGGAGGATTTCGGCTTTCTTCTCCTGGAGTTCTGACGGCAGGCTCTTTTCGGTGAGCGCTTTCATCTTCTCCTGCAGCGTTTCGGTGGAGCCGACGATCCCCTCGGCATTGTCGGCCGGCAGGTGTTTGTCGAGGATCAGATGAGTCGTGATGGCAATCGCCTCCACTTCGGGATACGGACGCGGCATGCAGGCTGACGCGGTCATCTCGAATGCCTCATGCAGCTCCGGCATGATCTCGTATACTGCCTGTGAATCGTCGGCTTTCGCGGCTGAAGCAAAGCTCTTGACCAGTCCGGCGAACTCCTCGCGATGTTGCAGGAAGGCCGCCTTACGGGTCGGGTTGTTGGTCTTTGCTTCCAGGGCGGCGATCGCTTCAAACGCCTTTTCGAACTCGGGGGCGGCCTTCATCAGGGCAGCAAAATCCTTCGCCGGATACGCCTCGTGCCAGGCCGGGTGCATGATTTTGTGGAAGGTTTCAAACGGCGAGATCCCCGCCTTAGCCGCCCGGCTGGACGGACAGGTCTGGGCGTAGGCCAAGGTCGTCAGGAGCGCCAGTGCCAACAGGATTCGGATACTTCGCATTCTCACTCCTCAATCGGTGTTACCTAAATGACGTTTGTCTCTTCCACCATGGCCCCCTGGCCGAATCGCTCGGGACTGAGCGATGAGATATCGATGCTGGGTTTCTTGCCGGCGACCATTTCGGCGGTCACGATCCCGGCCGCGGGTGCATGCATGAATCCGTGCCCGGAGAATCCGGTCACCAGGAACATGCCTTCGACCGAAGGCTCCCAGCCGATGATTGCACGGTGGTCGGGGGTCGTTTCATACAGGCCCGCCCACTTGTTGGCAATTTCGGCCGTCTCCAACTGCGGTATGCGATCGAGCGCTCGCTCCAGGATGGCATCGGTATAGTCCGGATCGATGGAGACGTCAAAGGATGGCTTCACATTCTTATCGGCCCATCCCAGCAGCATGCCTTTGGACTCCTTGTGGCAGTAAAGACCTGAGGCAACATCCACCACCATCGGGAAATACGGCTTGATGAAATCCAGTTCGCCGGTAGTGACGATCTGTCGCCGGTAGGGGAGTACCTTCACGTCGGCGCCGGCCAGCTTGCCGACTTCCCCGGCCCAGGCACCCGCGGCGTTGATCACCAGCGGGCAGGCAATGTCGCCCTTGCTGGTCTTTACGCCCATAGTCTTCCGGCCATTCATGGCAAACCCGGTGACCGCTGTTTCCATCGCGATCTCCACGCCCATGTCGCGGATCGCGTGCTCGTAGCCGGAGAGGAATTCGTTGGGGTCTCCCAGGCCATCGTCTTTGCAGAAGGTGCCCAGTTTGACATCATCCAGGCGGACATGCGGGGCGTATTGAGGAATATCTTCAGGTTTCAATAACACGGCGTTCAGACCCAGAGAACGTTGCAGGGCATGGTGGGCGGTGAACTCCTTCACTTCCTCGTCGCTGGTCATCAAAAACAGATAACCGACCTGGTCATACAGCGCCTCGTACCCCACCTCTTCCTTGAAACGGACAAAACACTGCTCTGAGAGCATCGACATCTGGATGTTCACGGCATTAGAGAACTGCGCCCGGATCCCGCCGGCGGCCTTGCAGGTGGAACCTGCTCCCAGGAACGGTTCTTTCTCTACCACCACGATCTGACCGTACTTCTGGCGGGCCAGATAGAAAGCCACAGCGACTCCAATTATGCCGCCACCGATTACAACTGCATCAGCCCTTGTCCGCATGGGTGTCCCCGATCATTCGATCCTTACCGAACGTGAACTTTTTCACTAAGGTACAAATCGTGGCCAATTTGTCAAGGCGTATTGGTATTCATTGTTGTACCGGGCGGCACCGGGTGACGCCCGGCAACTGATTGCTGCACAATTTGTTGATAAGGGCTCGGAAAACAGGAGAATCCGGGAAGAGATTTTCTCCCGGACTCTTCCGGCAGCTGCGGCTTATCTCTCGCCCGGGCGGAACAACCCGATCATGTTCCCCTCGGGGTCATTGAACATGGCAAATGCCCCGACCCCCGGGATCGGGCTTGGCGGAACAACCACCTTGCCCCCAAGGGAAATCACTTTGTCGCAGTACTTCTGCAGGTCATCCACCTGGATGTAGATGGTCACGTGCGAGGGCATTTGATCGGAGGCCCTGAACAGTCCTCCGCCGATCCCTTTGGGACCCGCCTCGACCATACCGTAGTCTTTCATCATTTGGCCGTCGATTTTCCAGTCAAACAGCTCGGCGTAGAAGGCGGTCGCTTTTCCGAGGTCGCGCGCTCCAATTTCAAAATGCACAACGGGTTGAGCCATGATTTGCTCCTTTCGGCCTTACCTCATTGGTGAATTTCCAGGGCCAACCGGCCCGTTCCTGTACCGTCAATATACGGTTGACCGCCGGGCGGTCAATCACATTCGAAGAGTTGTTTGGCCCATGTTCTCCGAAAGCAAGGCACGTTCGGGCGGGACCTCAGGACTTGCACTCGTTGCCTTGATACTATAGGTTGACGCCATGGCTGTCCTGCCCGCTTTACGCCGCGATCTGGTGGCCGCGCGCTCGGTCGAGGGAGACGAAACCGTCTTCACGCTCAAGGACCCGGTGACCGGGCGATATCTTCGATTGCGGGAGCCGGAGCGTTGGCTGACCGAACAGCTTGATGGTTCGGTGAGCGCAGAGCAACTGGCGACCGGGTTCGCCTCCCGGTTCGGCCTTGAGCTTGGGTCTGCGGAGGTCGAGCAGTTCGTAGCCCAACTCGGCCAGCTCTTTCTGCTGGAAGATGGTCGTAGCGAGCAGGAATTGGTGCGCGCCGAGCGCCAAGCTCGACGTCACCGCTCCCTGGCGGCCCGTCTTCTGTATATCAAACTGAAGGCGTTTACTCCCGGAGTGGTGCTGGAGCGCCTTACCCGTTTATATCGACCGTTTCACCACCCGGCATGGATGGCCCTGCAGTGGCTGATCATCCTGTGCGGGATCGCTCTGTTGTTCGCCAATGCCTCAGTCTTCACGGCCAATATCGCGTCGATCTGGTCTCTGGGATCCGTCCTGACCATGATCACCGCGTTCTTCCTCCTGATCACGCTTCATGAGTTCGCCCATGCGGTAATCTGTCGGTATCACGGAGGGGAAGTACGCGAGATGGGTTTTCTCCTGATGTACTTCATGCCTTGCTTCTATTCGGACGTTTCCGATGCCTGGCTTTTCCCGCGCAAAGGGCAGCGCCTGGCGGTAACCTGGGCCGGGCCGTACTTCCAGTTCTTTCTTCTGGCCCTGTGTGTCATCGTGTGGCGCCTGACTGTACCCGGCGTATTCATCAACGAACTGGCGCGTGTGACGGCAATTGTTTGTTGGGTCACCTTCCTGTTCAATTTCAACCCGCTTATCAAACTGGACGGGTACTACCTGCTTTCTGACTGGGTCGAGATTCCCAACCTGAGGCAGAGGGCCTTTGGCTACCTGGGAAATGTTTTCCAGCGGGTGATTCTCGGGTGGCCGATTCCTCAGCGCGATGCCACTCCCAGAGAGCGGCGCATCTACTTGTCGTACGCCGTGCTGGCACTGGTCTATTCGACATCTTTGATTCTGTATTTCCTATGGGTGATCGGGCAGTTCGTTGGGGACCGCTGGGGCGGGCCCGGAATGCTCTTGTTGATCCTCGCCCTGATACTTATTATGCGGCAGCCTCTGGCCGACACCGGCCGCGGCCTCGTGACGCATGTCAAGTATATGAAAGCGCTCATGCAGAAGCCAGTTCGTCTGACCATTTATGTGCTCGTGTTCATCGCCATTCTTGTGGCGCTGCTGATGCCGTGGTTTCCCGATCGTGTATCCGGCGAGATTGCGGTCGAGCCGCTGTCGCAGTTCACTCTTTCGTTGAACAGCCTTGGCCTTCTGGAGAGCACCCTCCGGCTGGGCGGGGAAACGCCGGATCGGAAGTCGAGCTTCCTTAAGATGATGTCGATGGACCTCGCGGCGCTTAGCGTTCAGCCGCTCGTGCACGACGGGCAATTGGTCAAAGCGGGGGATACCCTCGTCATTGTTCGTTCCAATGAGAGCGTGCAGGCCCTGGCCGCGGCTGGCAAGGAACTGCAGCGACTTGAAGGAGAATTGGCGCTGCTTCGCGCCCCCAAGAAGAAGGAACAAATAGACGAAGCAACGGCTGCGGTGACATCGGCCAAGGCGACGTATGAGCAGTTGCAGCGCGAGTACAATCGGATCAAGGAGCTGGTGGCCAAAGGACTGGAAGCGAACGACAAGCTCGAGTCGTCACGCTCGGCCATGGATGTCGCCAAGGCCGACCTGGCTCAGCGGCGATCCTCCCTGGCACTCCTGAAATCACCCCCCCGAAAGGAAGAGGAGGATGTGCTGCTGCGGGATATCGAGAAACAGCGGGCGACCCTCGACTATTTCTCCGGTCAGGCAGCCGCCCAGACCGTTACCTCGCCGATCGCTGGCGTCGTGGGGGCCAACAAGCGGGCCGATACGGTGCTGTCGGTCTGCTACAATGGTCAGGTGGAGTTGCTCGTGCCAGTATCCGACTTTGACATCAATTATGTCGCTAAGGGACAACTGGTTCGTATCAAGGTGCGACCGTACCCGGAGCGCGTTTTTGCCGGGTCGGTGGTGCGGATACCGACTTTCACGTCTCCTTATGCCGGTGGGGCTCGCTTTCCGGTATCAGTTGTTGTCGATAATCAGGATGGCTTGCTGGCCCAGGGGATGACCGGATATGCGAAGATCGAAGTCGGGCGGACTTCGGTCGCACGCTGGGCTTTCCGCAAGTTCCTTTCTGCACTGCGAGTGGAGTTCTGGTCCTGGTGGTGAGGTCCTTTTCACCCTTTCTGCTTGACATAATCACAACATCCGCTATCTTCCATCTAAGGACGCGCTCAACAGTGGCAATGGTCACGGAGGTGATGTTGTGCGACGGGGTTTCGGAGGCTAGGCCCGTCAAACTCGTGGAATTTTTTACCGTACCGGAATATTTTTCCTCGTTAGTGTGCGATCACACGGCAGATACACGAAAGTCGACTGACTTTGTCGGCGTGTACGCTTGACGCATGCAACGGCTTGAATATATTGAGCGTAGTAAATAGAGAGAGCCTGATTTTATGTTGACCCTCCCAATCCGGGGAGGTGAGCACACACACACACGTGAAGGAGGTGAGTGAATGAAGTACACTCTGAAGGTCGAGGTCCTCGAGACCCGTGTCGCGCCGGTAGGTTGGAGCCTGGGCGGCCAGTAATCACGAGAGGCCCATGGCCTTACGTTTTGCTGAGGGCAGGCCTAAGTCCTGCCCTTTTTGTTTCCCCGAATCGGCCGCCCAGACTCCGAATTTCTCCCACCAGGTACTGAATCTCCTGACGCTGCTGATAACAACGGCGATCCGCCGGATCCGCTATCGACCCTGCGATCTGCTTGGCGATTGCCAACGCCTGCTGATAGGCCGCAAAACAGGCCTCGTAGCGACCCGCCTCAGCATCCTGCCGCCCCAGCAATAGCAGACTCACCAAGAGGTCCGGCTTCAAGTCTTCTTTCTCGGCGAATCGACGAGCGTCCAAAAGCGCAGCTCGCGTCGCGGCCGCGCCTGCACTCCGCATGCGCGCCTCGGCAAGAAGGTTTTGCATCCACGGGAGTTCCAGGTCCTCCCCAACGGCTTCGACGCATTGCTGACACCTCTCGAGCAGTTCCGTCGCCACCGGCCCCTGCGTCGTGCGAAGCGAATATTCCAGGATGGAGAACGCCAGCAGTCTCCCCTCCCGCACGAGGTGCGAATCGTGTGCAAGGCGCGTGGCCGCCTCCCGATGCGATTCGTCACCACACAGGCGAGTGACCAGAAGCAGCGCGCCAATCTGCCCCGCCGCAATCCTCCGTTCGTCCGCCTTCCGCAGTGTTTCCAGGGCCGTTGTCAGCGCCTCACCGAACTGCCCAAGGCGATACAGCCGGTCCGCCTTCTGCACCTCGAGCGTGATATCCAGGACCGGGTCATCGCTTTCTCCGATCAGCGCGGCGGCTCTGTCCTGGTACTCCTGTGCCAAATCGAAGCGGCCGAGTCGGACGTTGGTCTGCGAAAGAGCGAGGTAGAATACCCCCTGGTGATGCCGATCCTCAAGTCGTTCGGCCAACTCGAGCCCCTCGGTGATCATCGCGATGGATTCCGTCAACATGCCGGCCGAAACCATGATCGCCGCCAGGTTGTCCAGATTGAACAGAATTTCTTTCTTGCTCCCGATCCGGCGATTGAGGTCGAGTGATTCCCGCATGGCCCGCACCGCGCCCGGAGAGTCGCCGCTGACGAACAGCGTGTAGCCGAGATTGTTGAGTGTCCGCGCAATCTCACCGAGATGACCGATCTCCCGCTTGAGCGCGAGCGACCGCTCCAGCAACCGGAGCCCGCCCCGGTAACGACCTCGCAGCACGAAGATCGCCCCCATGTTACTGAGCGTCGAGGCAATGTCGCCGCTGGCCCCCAGTCGCCGCTGTATGCGCAGCGCCTGACGGTATCGCTTGAGCGCGGCCGCCATGTCCCCCGCAATCCAGTAGATGTTCCCCATGTTGTTGTGGGTGTGCGAAATCTCCAGCTCGTCACCGATCTCCTGATAGATCGCCAGCGCCCGTTGCAGCGCCTCCAGTCCGGCCGGGAAGTCCTGCTTCATCTTGTAGAGGTCGCCGAGGTCCTTGTAGGTTTCGGCCAGCAGCTTGTCCCCGGCGCGGTGCTCATACAGGAAGATGATGCGGCGATAGCACACCAGCGCCTGCTCGGCGTCGCCGTTCTCCTTGTGCAGATCGCCGGCCAGCATCAGCAACTGGCGGACATCCCACAGCCGACCGGTCAGTTCGGCATAGCGAATCACCTGGCGAAGCAGCGCCAGCGCTTTGGGATTCTCGTGGCTTCGGCGATGGGCATATGCACCCTCGTAGGCGCATCGCTCGGCGCCGATCAGGTCACCGGCTTGCACGCACAGTCGTGCGGCCGTCTCGAGGTGACCGGTCCGTTCGGCCGCGGCGGCGAGTCGAGACGACAGGCGTCGCACGGTGGTCGGGCGCAGAAGCGGACGGAGCAGCGTTGCCGCCGCCCGATCAACCTGTTCGAATTGGGCGCTATGGTCGGGCCGGATAGCCGCGGCGGCGGCGGGAGAGCCGACCACAGCCGCCAGCGCGGTTGCACGGCGATGGGAGCAGAGCCGAGCCCCGAGTGTCCGGAGTGTCTGGCGGCGAAGCCGGCTTGGCCAGAGGGGGAGATGGTCGAAAGCGAAGCGGCCGTCGAAATAGCGCAGATTGCCGCTCCGGAAATTGGCTGCGAGACAGAGCCGCAGTTTGTCTCCATCGCCTCCCGAGATCATCATCAGCCGATCGTGGTCGGCGGCGTCGGCGGCAATCCACCTGGTGAGGATGTCCTGCGCCGCCTGCTGCCGGGAGAAAAACCGGGAAGGGTGAAGCACCTGTCGGTACGGATAGGTGCAGCCGAGCCGCTCTAATTCGGCGCAAACGTCGAGTGCGGACGCCGGCCGGCCGTGCTCCTGCTTCGCCATTAAACGCTCGACCAGCTCGGAAATGCCGGCCGCGAGGTCGGGGCGCACGTGTGAGAGCGGTGGCGGAGTTTCTTCCAGAACGCGTGAATTTACTCGTAGCGGGTCCGGCTCATCGGCCAGGAACGGGTGGCGACCGGTGAACATCTGATAGGCTATGACCCCAAGGGCGAACAGGTCGGACCGATGACTTGTCTTTCGCTCGGCGATGGTCTCGGGCGCCATATAGCCGACCGTGCCGAGTCCGGCGCGGGCGTCTTCTGCCTCCGCGTACGTACGGCCCAGCGAAAAATCCGACAGCTTGACCAGGAACAGCCCGTCCCGCCAGGTCTCTTCCCAGAGCTCCGGTACGAACACATTCTGCGGCTTCAGGTCGCCGTGAATCAACTGGTGAGCGTTGAGGAATTCAAGATTGACGGCGATCGCCGACAGAAGCGCCAGGACGTGCCCGACGCTCAGGGTCCGCCCCAGTCGGTCAAGCGTGGGGCCGGCGCAGTATTCAAGGAGCAAATAGGCGGGGTTGTCGTGCGGCGGTTCGAGCAGCCGCACCAGGCCGGGAAAGCGCAGACCACCGATGAGCTGGTACTCGCGTCGGGCCAGGTGGGCAAAGTCCAGGGCTGGTTCATTCGACGGCGCCAGCGGAGACTTGAGGGCAGCGTCGGTTCCCCGGTCGAGTATCCGAACCAGTCTTACATCGGCCGTACCGCCGCGCCCCAGCGGGCGGAGGATCCGAAAGCGGGGCTCGTCCTCGGCGCGCATTTAGGTAGCAGAGGGTCGCTTGGGCTGCAGGCGCCGCAGGGAGATGTGGAAAACGGTCCCCTCGCGGTGGCGGGAGCTGACGGTCAACTGGCCGCTGTGCTGCTCGATGATCTTCTTGCAGTTGTGCAGACCAAGGCCATGGCCGTGCTTCTTGGTCGTGAAATGCAGGTTGAAGATCTTGCCCAATGTTTCTTCCGACATGCCGATTCCGTTATCGGAAATCTCGATCACCAGCTCGTCGGAGCCCTTGTCGAACGACGCCGTCAGCCCGATTTGCCGCGTGAACGGCTTGTTCTCGTTCTGGTACCGGAGCGCCTGCTCCTCGATCGCGTCGGCGGCATTGTTCAGCAGATTCATGAGCACCTGCTGGATCTGGCCGACGTCCATTTCGACGGTCGGGATATCCGTGGCCATGTCGACGGTGAAGTGGATGAGCTTGAAACGCGGCTGAATGCGCAGCGAGAACAACAGGTCGTCGATCAGGTGCTTGATGTCGTAGTGCAGATACTCCGGCTCCGGTTTCGAGAAGTCCATCAGGCTGTCCACAAAGCGCTTGATCTTGAAGATATTTTCCACGATCGACTTGGCGTTGAACTTCACCTTGTCGAATTTCTCGCGATCGACATTGAGCTGCATCAGCTCGGCGTTGTTGGAGATAATCGACAGGTAGTTGTTCAGTTCATGGGCGACCGAGGCCGCCATCTCGCCGCGCGCCACCAGCTTCTCGGAGAGAATGACGTACTTCTCCATGAGCACCTTCTCGGTGACGTCTTCCACTGCCATGGTGAGCCCGTTGACGCCGTTGGGGAGTTCGGCAACCGGCGATATCTTCAGCGAGAGTACTTTCTCGACATAGCCGGTATTGTGGAAGTAGCGCGGGTCGGCCAGCTCCTGCTTGGTGGCGAGGACCTGGTTGATCATTTTCTGCCAGCGCGGCCGCTCGAGCTGCGGGAGCTTGTCGACGAACAGCGTCGGCGTTTTCTCTGCGCCGAGCACGGCGATGTCGATCTTGTTGAGGTCGAAGATCTCGAGAGCGACGGGGTTGATCGTGGCGATCCGGCCCTGCGCGTCGATCACGATGATACCGACCGGCGTGTTGGTCACGACCGACTCGTGATACCGTTTCAGGCTCAGCAGCGAGTCGTACATCGAGGCGTTGTGCAGGGCATTGGAGACCATCTGCGCATACAGCTCGAATAAGTACAGGTCGGACTTGAGGAACATGCGGGCCTGATTGGAGTTGTCGAGATAGAAGACGCCGATCACCTTTTCCTTGAGTTTCAGCGGCACGCACATGATCGAGCGGAGGTGGAGTTCGACCACCGATTGCTGTTGGGCATAGCGATCATCGGCCATCGCATCGGACGTGTAGATCGACCGGCCGGTCTGGGCCACGCGGCAGGTGACGCTGGACGAGACGCGGAAGTCCTCTTCCATGATCTCTTCGCGGCACAAGTTGTAGGCCGATTTGACCTGGAGTTCTCCTTGGTCGTCGAGCAACATGATCAAGCCGCGTTCGGCCTGCATCAGTTCAATGGCTTTCTGCATGACCATCTGGAGCACGTCATCGAGCACCAAGGACGAATTGATGGCCAGCGAAACCTCAAGCAGGGCCTGCACATCGGAGGTGCGGACCGCATTTTGATCCGTTTCGCCGACAATGCGCGGATTGGTCTCGGCGACATGTTGCAGTGTGGCTTCGAGATCGTTGAACAGATCGAGGGCCATCTTGGCACTCTCGTTCATGTCTCGAGGCGCGCGCGACGATGAGCCCGAGGCCGTCGTCTTGATCGTCTGTTCTTCCGCCGTTTTGGTCATAGCACCTGCACTGTTGTTGGCTGTCGAATACTCTCTCTGTATCGACCAGTCGGCACAGCAGTTTAGGCCCGGGGGAACGGCAAGGCCGGTCTAAGTATCAGATTTGCTTACGGTTCAACCGGAACATCGGTGAGACGAAACGGGCGGGAGGAGTACGAGATTTCGGTTCGGCCGTAGCCAGTGACGTCCAGGAATTGCCGGAAAAGGTACTCCAGGGGCGCGGAGGCGCTGTCGGCGGCGTCTCGGCCGGCCAGTAAGTTCAAGTCGGTCAGATAGATAGTAGTTACCTGCAGGTCCAGACGGTAGGTCCGTTCGGTGCCCGGGGACTCGGGGTCTGCCAGCACCACGACCAGAGAGTCGGCCAGGAATAAACTCAACGCCTGTTCATTGCCGGCTGATCTGCCCGAATCCCCCGGCCGATTCGGGAAACGAAACACAAAATCCTCGGTCAGAACTCGGTAGGATATCTGGATTGCTCCCCCGGCCTCAGCAGCCGTCCTGGTGCCGAAAAACCTTCGGGGGACCTTCAGGGTGAGTTGGTACTCCAGCACCAGGCCGAGGCCGTTACGAAGCTTGGTGATGCAGTCGTCGCTGAGCAGGGCACTGAGGTCCGGGCGAACGATGAGGGAGGACGAAGTCCGCGACAGCATGTATCCGACCGGCGGTTCACCGCCGGCTCGGATCATACTCGAGCCGGCCAGGACCATGATCAGGCAGATGACCATTGATCGCACGGACATGCCATACCCGGACTTCATGGGCGTTCAGAACGTGTGTTCCAGTCGCACATAGAACTTTGGATTGTCGCGGTCCGACCGATCGAGTCTCTTGGCCAGACTCACGCGGAAGTCATCACCGATGTACATGGCGGCTCCGAGCGAGTTCTTCACCTCAACGTCGCCGTTGAGCCGGTGGTCGTTGGCAATTTGTCCCACATCCCACAAAACGGAGAATGCGAAGTCGGAGTGCGGGAAACCGACACGATACTCAGCATTGGCCAGCCAGAAGCGGGTCCCCATCAGTTCCTTCTGATAATAGCCGTGCAAGGTGCCGAGACCGCCGAGGAAGAAGCGGTCGTACATCGGCAGGTAGCCATCGCTGCCGCCCACCATCGCTCTTCCAAGCAACATCGTGTACCGATTGACTTTCTGGTATCTGCGGAGACTGATCTGATAGCGCCGGTAATCGAAACTGGAATTGAAGTCCGGGCTGGACCACCGAAGCTCGGCCGTCGCCGCCCAGGCGGACCGCTCGAATAACCTCTCCGGATTGCGGGTGTCATAGTCCAGACGGAAGTTCAGCGAGGCACTCGTGCCGGAGTCGATCGCGGCGATCCCGGCCGTTCGATACGGTTCGTCGACCGTGCTGAAGTTCTCGCGGAATATTTTGTCGCCGCCGAACATCGACCATAAGTGGCGATGGGCATCCAGCCAGCGCATGTCTTGGTTGGCATAGCGCAATTCGAAGGTCAGGTCTTTGACGGGCCTGGTTTTCACGTACAGCGATCCCCCCTCCGTTTCATAGTAGTCTTTGAGATCCTCCTGCGCCAGCAGCGTGTAGACGAGGTTCTCGTCGTTGCTGACCAGCCAGTCATCGCCCGATACCAGTTGCCGCCCGAATGAGCCACCGAGCGCCGTCGGAATCCGGCGCCAGACGACCTGCTCCAGCGCCACCTGATAGCGCCACCGCTTGGAGGCGAAACCGTAGCCGAACTCGGCCGACACGGTGGGCAAAAGGGAATCGCCATCCGTGAATTTCAGTCCACCGTACGGTGCAGCGCCGTCCACTCGGTCATACCGGAAACGGCCGGTCATCTCTACGGCGCGGTCGCGGTGAACAAAGCGGTGCTTTCTCGGCGCTCCTTTCTTCGCCCCCGAGTACACATCGCCGTAGATCGATGCATCGCGGGCGGCATCGATAATTCCGCTGATGGAGGCCAGGCTGCCTCGCACGACTGCGGCCGGTCCGACATTGATGTCGCCGAAGAGCGATACGACATCCCGATTGATTTCGCCCTCGATACTGACATTCCCCTTGACGGTAAAGATCACGCCCCGCACGAACGAACCCTCGCCGATCAGCACGCGGTCGTCGAAACTGATCCGGTTGCCGCGTCGTGCGATCAGGCTGCTGTCGGCAGACCGACGGGTGTAACAGGTGATGATCGTAAGGCCATCGCTGTAATCGATCGCCAAATCGGAAATGAAATCATAGCGGAGCAGCGTACCGTCGAACTCCAGTCCATCGCGGCCAAAAACCGTCTGGGTGCCGGAGCCGTCCCCCATCATCAGTGTGACGCTGTCCTGGTACATGCGCTGGCTCTTGCGGTCGAACTGCATGAATATCTTGGACGAGTCCCTTGAACGGCCGATCCCGATGGATCGGTCATCATAGGATATCTGAAAATACACCGAGCGGCTGGCGACTGGGGTGTACTCCTTGTATTCCGGCTCGACCGCGAATGCGCCGCCGGCGACGACCATCGTGGCGACCAGAGTGAGAAAACGTGCGTGGCGAATCATGGTACCTCCGTTTTTCACGAAGATAGAACAAGTTTTATGCCAACAAGTCAAGCCGTGATTGGACAAGGGGTTAGGTGCGAGCTTGGGAGTCGGGTGTGACGTTTGGTCACGGTCATGCACAAAAAGCGGTCAGCGCTCTTTGAGGCCGAGCTCAGAGATCTTACGGGAGAGTTGGGCTCGGTCAACCTGCAGTATGCGGGCGGCCTCGGAGATATTGCCGCCGGCCGCCGCCAACGTGCTCTGAATGAGATGCCGTTCGAATGAAGCCATGCGAGTCGCGAGCGAGGAGTCCGGTTCGGCAGCGGATGAGCCGGCCGATGTCGGCAGAACCTGTGCGCTTAGTTCGTCAATCCCTATTACCCGCCCCCGGCTGAGAATACAGAGGCGCTCGATGATGTTCTTGAGTTGCCTCACATTGCCGGGCAGCGGCAGAGTCGCCAGATAGGCGAGCGCATCGGGAGCAAGTTGGGTGGCGCCGGTCGGATCGAATCGGGCAAGAAAAGCGCCGGCCAGAAGCGGGATATCCTCGCTGCGCTCGGCCAGGGATGGTACATGAATGCGGAACACGGAAATGCGATAGTAGAGGTCTTCCCGGAACTTTTCCTCCGCAAGGAGCTTCTCCAGGGGCCGGTTGGTGGCGCAAATCACTCGTACGTCCACTTGGCGTACACCCGTTGCCCCGAGCGTCTCAACTTCCCCGGTCTCCAAAACGCGCAGCAGTTTGGCCTGACACGCCGTCGGGAGGTCACCGATCTCATCCAGGAACAGCGTGCCGCCATCGGCCTGTACGAATTTCCCCGGGTGGTCCTTGACCGCGCCGGTGAATGCTCCCTTAAGATGGCCAAACAGCTCTGATTCGAATAGCGTCTCGGGGATGCCCGGGCAATTCACCTTAATGAATGGTCGGTCGCTTCGGTCGCTTTCGCGGTAGAGTCGCGATGCCACCAGCTCTTTGCCCGTGCCGTTTTCGCCGGTGATCAGGACGGTCGTGTCCGTTGCCGCAACCTGTGATGTTGTCTGGAGCAGGCGAAGAAGGGCCGGTGAACGGCCGATGATCTGGTGGCGCTGGTCCAGGTCGGTAACAAGCTGCTCTCTTTGCCTGTTCGCGGAAGCGAGCAGGAGCGCCGTCCGGACCGTGGCGATCAGTCGTTCGGGCGGGACAGGCTTTTCAAGGTAATCGACCGCGCCAAGCCTGATTGTCTCGATGGCCCTCGGAATATCCGCCTGTCCCGATACGACAACCGTCACCAGCGGCAGGGCCGCGTCACGAGTCTGCCGGAGAAACTCGGCGCCGGGCCGGTCGGGTAGCTGCAGGTCCAGCAGCGCCAGGTCATACCTTCTGCGACTGCACTTGTGCAGTGCTTCGGCGACCGAGCCGGCGCAGTCGGTTTCGTACCCTTCATCTCTGAGCAATGACGAGAACGAAGTCGTGATGCTCGGCTCGTCATCAATGATGAGAATTCTCGAAGCCATGACTCAGGATCTCTTCGGCAGTGAAATCGTTGCCCGCGTCCCTTCACCCTTGACCGAGACAATGTCCATCTCGCCGCCCAGTTCCGTTATAGCGCGCTCCACGATCGCCAACCCGAGGCCGGTTCCCTTCTCCTTGGTGGTGAAATACGGCAACCGGGCCGAGGCAAGGGTCGAGGCGTCCATGCCGGCGCCGCTGTCGGCGACGGCAAGAGCCACCCGGTCGCGAGTCGCTGTAACTTCCAGATGGATACGCCCGCCCGGCTCGGTGGCGTCGAGTGCGTTCTGCAACAAGTTGTGCAACGCCTCGCGGACATATCCCTCATCGGTTGTCACGATAAGGGGTCGATCCGGCAGATCCGCGCTGAAGCGATAGGCAGCGAGGCGATCCCGGTACAACTCGATCACGGAGTGCGCCAGGTCGTTCAGATCGACTTCCTGCAACACGGGTTCAGGCAGCTTGGCCAATTGTGAGAACCGGTCCGCCAATTGGGTGAGGTGCCGGACTTCATCGGCGGCCGCCTTGAGCGGCTCGTAGATTTGGTC
>AMWB02158215.1_pt1 | contig 91606 bp, 86 predicted proteins | sample 200311 | NCBI WGS metagenome assembly AMWB02 (sample SAMN02737377, study PRJNA173069) | bioreactor metagenome | biome: anode biofilm in microbial fuel cells | place: USA: California | collected 2010-12-16 | reverse complement strand
GCGGCGGCCTCGCCTTTGCTCCGCCACTCTCTACTTATTACCGTATGCCGTGAGATTACAACATGTTAATGATGGATAAACAAGCTCGCTCGTGACTCGTCTGCCGCGTAGCGGCTTCGTCCAACCAGCTCTTCAAGATGGTTTTGGTAGTTTTCAAGCTCTTCTTCCGCCTTTTCCCGCTCCCCTATTTCCTGACGGAGCCGGGTGTTTGCCGCCTGGAATTGCTGCTGTTTTTCCTCAATGACGCCCAGCATGCTGTTTAATGTGTTCCCAAGATCAGACAGTTCCGAGATGTTGTTTCCGGCGGTAAAGGCTTTGTTGAAACCTTCTTCGGCAATGTCTTTTGCCTGCCGGACAAGGGTGCGAATCGGAGCTGTTACCGACCTGCCTGCCCAATATATCAGTCCGGCCAGAAGACAGGAACAGATAGCGATGAATTTCAACTGACGAGAAAGAAAAGAATGTTCCTTGGCGCGGATTCCCTCTATGGGCAGGCTGTGCTCGACGAACAGGTAGCCGCAAATTTCTCCTTTCTCCAGCAGTGAGTCGCTGTTGTTGTCGTCTCCGATAACGGCCAGGGTAAGATGCCTGTTTTCCTTTACTTCGGAGTTGATCCGTTCTGCGGTGGGAAAGGAGGGGATGGAGATGGGAGAGAGAAAGGGGTTGTCAGGCGGACGCATTTCTCGGGAAACAATAGTGTTGCCGTGCGCATCAAGCAGGGCGATATGGATAAGGGTCGGTTCGAGCTCCTTGCCGCCATGCATGACCCGGCTGAAAAGTTTGACTACTTCCTGGCGGTTGATCTCCGCCTCCGGTTTGAGATCATATTGGATGTTGTCGAAATAAGAGCGGAATATGGGATTGTCCGTCAGCAGCTTTATTTCCCGAATATTGGCGGCAACGGTCTGTTCCGTAACGTCCTTGAGACGATCCGTGAAGATATTCAGGTTGTAGAAAACAATTCCTGAAATGATAACCGCTATCGGCACCAGAGTAACCACATAAAAGCGAGAGGCCAATTTCATTTTTTATTTCTCCAGCCGGTAAGCAGCCTGGGAAAAATCGTACGCGCCATAGACCATCCAGATGAGATCAGGTCTGACGGCGTAATAAGTGTCTTTGACCACCAGCCCGGCAATCGAAAGGCGATCAAGTTCATAGGCGGTGATCTCCTGCCACTTGCGATTGGCCGCGTCTTCACCGTAACTGTGCAGCGCGTCCGCGAACATGATTTTGGTGTTTTGTGCATCCGGATAGTCTTCATCCACCAATGAGACAAAGGATTCCAGGGAAAAGGTATGCAGGTGTGATACATAGTTATGGGGCATACCCCACCCAAAGTCTCCTATCATGAAATCATACTTTTTGAGCAGATGATTGTAAGGGGAGTCGGGCTTGCGGCGTGATTCGAGAATACCGTTGTTGGTGGCCTCGTCGACACGATCAATATTGACCGTTATGCCGATCCGGGCAAGACTGCTTTTGACTATTTTGGCCTCATCAAGGGAGACATCGTCACAGTACATATTAAGGCTGAAAGGTTTCCCGTAACCCGATTCCGTCAAGAGTTTCCTGGCAAGTTCCGGGTTGTAATCGTAATTTCCTAATTCTTCCACCGAACCGGGCAGACCGGGAAAGGCCCATTGATGGTTGACTCGCGCTCGGTCTCGATAGACGATTTTGAGAATCTTTTCATAGTCAATGGCATGCAAAACGGCGCGGCGAACTTTATTGGACCAGATGGGGGTATCCCGTTTATAACCGGTCAGATTAAAGTAGATCCAGCTGATAAGTCCCTGCCCTTTTTTACGAACATCAAAACCCGCTTTTTTGGCGGAGAGAATCTGGCGGATGGGGAGATCGGCAATGGCGTCAAGTTTTCCTGCCAGCAGCTGTTTCAGGCTTTCCTGCTGGTTAAGTCCGAAATGAAAGTCAAGACGATCGATCTTCGGCAGCCTTGCATCCCAGTAGCGCGGGTTTTTTATCATGCGGATCAGGCTGACGTTTCCATGGTTGTCGTACTCAATGCTGTCAACGGCAAAGGGGCCGGTGCCCACCGGATGATGCATGAATGCCTCATCTCCCTGCGCCCGGAGAAGTCCCGGCGGCAGCATGACAAAAAAACGGCTGGAGATGAGGAATATGGAATTGTGTTTCTTGAAATGGATGCGGACCCGGTGGGGATTAAGGATTTCCACCCGTCGGTATTCGGGGATAATCGCCTTGATCCAGTTAAATCCTTCGGTAACCGCAGCCATCCGTTCAAAGGAAAAACGAACGGCTTCGGCATCAAAGGGTTCACCGTTGTGGAAGAAAACGTTTTTGCGCAGGGAAAATTCTATTGTTTGCGGATTGATCCATTGCCACGCGGTGGCAAGCGCTGGAATTAATTCCCCTGTTGCGGCATCTGTTTTCAACAGGCCCTCAAAAAGATTCGGGTTGAGATGAAGCTCCAGATCGCCCTGCACACGATGGGGATCAAGCAGGGGGCCGCCGAGCCGTGATAGGGAAAAACGTACGGGAGGCGTGGGTTTTTCCTGGATTCCGTGGGCGCTCAGGGGGGACAGGAAGATCAGCAACGGCAGGAAATGAGAGAAAAAAAGAAAGAGGACGGAGTTGTAGAGTCGCTTCTTTCTCCCTCGATGGCGGCGAAGCTCGATGTCTGGCAGCAGCTGGGGCATTGGGTTTTCAAATCCTTTTTCTGTCGAGTTGTTTTCAGATTACCAGAAAAAAAATGCCCATGCCAAGGAAATAGAAATGTTCATGAATTGCGGTGGTTGGAATGTTCAGGTGTGCTTGGCTGCCGCAATGCTTTTTGCGGCTGTTTTTCCCCAAGCTCAGGCGCCGGAGTGCCGCTCAGGACATCCAGTTCCTCTTTCTGCAGCCCTTCCGCGGGGGGTTGCTGTTTAGGCGGCGGGGTGAGACGCAGACTGCTTATTTTGCTCATGGTCAATTCCCAGCTTCACGCCTGTTTCCGTCATCAGGGCACCGGTTATCCTCCTTTGGTTGCCGCTTACCGCCTCCAGAAAACCGTTATAGAGTATCCGGTTGATTTCCCTGGGAATGCCGCCGCTGATCCGGTGCACGACGGCAAAAGCATCCCCGGTCAGCAGGTCGGGGGAGGCCCCGCATTTGAGCAGCCGGTATTTGACGAACTGTTCCGTTTCTTCCCGCTTGAGGGGATCAAGCCGGACGGCAAAGGTGATGCGGCCCCGCAGCGAGGCGTAGGAGGGATTCGTCAGCCGGCGTGACAGGCTTTTTTCCGCGACGAGAAGCACGGTCACCAGTTTTTCCTGTTCCGTTTCCAGATTGGACAGGGTGCGCAGGATATGGAGGGCGTCGGCTTTCAGGAAATGGGCCTCGTCAATGACGACAACCAGCCGCTTGCCGTGCTCGTGGAGTGCAAGCGCTGTTTCCTGGAGCTGGGTAAGCCGTTCGTGGGCGCATCTTCCCTGTTTCCGCTCCGGGTCCGCTTCGCAGATAATCCGGCCGAGCAGCATCGCCTTGCCCATGTCCGGGGAGACCGGCACAATCACCGGTTTGAAGCGGGAGGGGTCCAGGTCGCGCACTGCAAGTTGTGACACCAGGGTTTTACCGGTTCCGGAAGCGCCGCTGAGCAGGATGAGGGCGTGGCAGTCCTCGATGCCGATGCGGATTTTGACCAGCGCCTCTTCATGCTGCCTGGTTCGGTAAAAGAGATCGGCATCAAGGGTGTCCTTGAAGGGATTGCGGAAGAAACCGAATTTTTCCGCCCAGCCGGAGGAGCTCATGCCGTTTTCCTCTGCGCTTGCGGGGCCTGTTCCCGGGCCGCGCGGATGAGGTTCAGGTAGCGGCCGAAGGAGGAGCTGCCCTGTCCGTTGGCGCTGCCTCCCTGAAGAAGATTCTGGGCGATGGTTCTGGTGTTTTTGCTCACCCTTGCCTCCGGTCGGTAGACAGAGTGGGGGGTGCGGCGCGCCGCGGCCAGGGAAACGGTGGAGTCTCGCAGGACATAGCCGCCATTGATGACGGTACGGCCGAGAAAATCCCGGGCGCAGGCAACAAAGCGCTGGGCGACGTCCGCCGCCTGCTTGAGATTGCCGGCCATATTGACCACCAGATAAAGCGGGCGTTCGGGCATCTTTTCCTGGTGCAGCACCTTCAACAGTCCGTAGGCGTCGGCAAGGGAGGTGATGTCCGGGGTGATGACAAAGAGAAGTTCATCGGCTGCCATGAGAAAATCCCGCACCGCCCGTCCCATTCCGGCGCCGGTGTCCACGACAATGATGTCGGCCGCTTTTTCAAGCTGCATCAGGGATTCGATAATGCGGGAGCGATCCTGCCGGCTGCTGTCGGCCAGGGCGAGAATGCCGCTGCCGCCGGCAATAATGCCGATGCCTTCAGGCCCGGCTTCGATGACCTCCGCCATCCCCACCTTGCCCCGAACGAGATCCGTCAGGCTGTGACGCGGGGTGATGCCGGCCAGCAGGTGCACATTGGCCAGACCCATGTCGCCGTCAAGCACCACCGTCATTTTGCCCTGCCGTTGAAATTCGATGGCCAGATTGAGGGCAAGGTTGGTTTTCCCTACCCCGCCCTTGCCGGAGGTCACGGCAATGACCCTGGCAAAGCGAACTGCCGGCAAGGGCCGTTCGCTGTTGCCCGACTGGTGGCGGGCGTGGATGGCGGCAAAGGCAGCCTCGCTGGCCGGGGGAAAGAACAGCACTCCTCCCTGCAGAATTTTGGCAGGCAGTTCATCGCCATGCTCGGATTCATAATAACGCAGCAGGCTTTCTTCCAGGCCGGTCCGGCGGACGAGATCGTCTATGGACAACAAGCGGGAGTCCATCACGCCGGTTTTGTCGGAGGGCTTTCCTGGGCCTTTATTGCCCGGGCGATGGTATCCAGCATTTTGTCCAGCATGAAAGGCTTTTTCAGGCAGGCAAATGCTCCTTTTTCCGCCGTTTCCTGGATTTCCGCCATGGAGGCATGGCCGGTTATGATGACCACCGCTATTTCCGGATATTCCTGTTTGATAAATTTCAGCACGGAAAAGCCGTCTTTGCGCGGCATGCGGAGATCAAGCAGGACGGCATGATATTTGTCGTTTCGCAGTTTTTCCACCCCTTCCACCCCGTCATAGGCGCCTTCGGCGCTGTAGCCTGCGGCCTGCAGGGTTTCGCGAACAACGGAGTTCAGCGATTCTTCGTCGTCCACCACGAGAATCCTGTATTTGTTTTCTTCTTCGCTGTTTTCTTCCTTTTTTCTGGTTTTCAGGATTTTTTTCATCTGGCGGAGTCGGTCACTTTTGTCCAAAGGAAGTCGCACCAGAAAGGTCGTGCCCCGCCCTTCAACGCTTTCCACCCGAAGGGTCCCTTTATTGTGTTCCATGATGGTATGGCACACGGCAAGGCCGAGTCCGGTCCCCTCACCTTCCAGTTTGGTGGTGAAAAAAGGATCAAAAACTTTGCCCAGATCTTTCCGGGCAATGCCGTGGCCGGTGTCGCGAACAGACACATCGATGAAGTCCTGGTCGCCGGCGGCCTGGATGGTCAGGGTGCCGCCGTCGGGCATGGCCTGGCAGCTGTTGATGAAAAGATTGAGGAAAACCTGCTCGATCTGCTGCGGATCGACGAGAACCGCGGCAAGTTTGGCGGGCAGCTGGTTGTCAATGGTGATATTGGCAAGGGATTCTCGCGATTCCATCATGCTCAGGGCTTTTTTAATGACATCGACAACATTGATCGGGTCGAATTTCGGCTCAGTGGGCTTGGCAAAACTCATGAGATTGGTAACAACGCTTGCGATGCGCTCCACCTGACCTGAAATTATGTCCAGTCGCTTGGCCGGCTCGGGTTTGTCCGCCATTGACTGTTTCAGCATTCGTTTCAGTAACTGGAGATTCAGCGAAATAACCGTGAGAGGATTGTTGATCTCGTGGGCGGTGCCATAGGCAAGATGGCCCACCGTGGCCAGGCGGTGTGAATGAAAAAGCTGCTGCTGTTTCTGTTCCATTTTGCGGGACGTCTCAGCAAGTTTCCTGGCCTGACGGTTGACGGCCTGCTGGAGGAGAAGACGTTCGATGGCGGTGCCGGCGGCAGCGGCAAAGGCCTCGAAATTCTGCTGCAGTTCGCCGACGCCGTTGCGGATGAAATCCGGACCGCTGCTGAAATCGACCAGCAGCTGGCCGAGCAGCGGCTCCTTGCGCCATCTGGAATTCTTATCCGCCACAAAAAAGGTGGCGAGAAATTTCGATCCGGACATGATGCTGAACATGCGGGACTCGTCGATTCTGCCGTGCACCAGATCATGGGTTGCCTGCTCAAGCCGGTTGGCCGCCTCGATCTCGATGTCGCTTGTCGCATATTTTTTACGCTTGGTCATGTCGGCAAGGGTGGTGGGCAGCTCGATATCGTGAAAGGCATGGGATTCAGCCAGGGAGCCGACAAAGCGATGGGCCTTGGGATCGCGGATCAGGCAAAGACTGCGCTCCACCTCAAAGGCCCGGCAAACGGAATCACAAATGATTTCCGCCGCTTCTTTCAGGGAGAGTTCGGTGTGCAGCCGTTTGTGCATTTCGCAGGTGGCGGCGAGCACCTGGTTGGTGGCAGATAAAACCTGGTTGTTTTCGTCGAGCTGCAGACTCATGCGGCCGAGGCTGGCATTGGCTGAGCGCAGCAGTTGCTGGTATTTTTCTTTGTCCCAGAACCCGAGAATTTTACACACCTCTTCCACCCGGTGATGCACATTCTCCATGATTTCATTGAGATCCCGGGAGGTCAGATGGTGGAGGCGGGCCAGATTTTCCAGGGCGAAATGGAAGTTTTCGTGGCAGACCGGCTGAGAGGTCAGGAAATAGCTGGAACCGACGTTGTGGGTGACGCAGAGGACATCGGCAAAGCGGATGAGCTGGGGCAGGTTATCGTTTTCCGGGGCAATGGTTTCGATAACCGGTTGATGATGCAGCCACATGGAGCGGGTCAGCATGTCCGGGAACCCGTAGCGTTCGCCGATAATCTTGCCGGCATCGACATGATTGAAGCCGGCGATGGCTTGCTCGACATCAAGCGGCAGCAGCTCATTGTCCATGGTGAAGGACGGGTGCTCAATTTCCCGGCATATGCGGGCAAAGCTGTCCGGGAACTGTTGATAGCAGACCAGCTTCCCCAGGTCGTGGATCAGGCCGCAGAGGTAGGCTTCGTCCGGAGAGGGAAAGTCGAGATGATGGGCCAGGGTTTCGGCGGTGGCTGCCACACCGATGGAGTGCAGCCAGAAACGGACAAGTTTATCCTGTTCTTTTGCCGTGGCAGCGGAAAAGCTGTCAAAAATCGATACGGACAGGATAATACTGCGCACCGCATTGAAGCCCGCCGCCGAGATGGCCTGGGGAATGGTGGTAATTTCCCGCCGGGCTCCCACGTGGGCGGAATTGGCATAACGCAGGATCTTGCCGGTAAGCACCTGGTCGTTTTTCAGCAATTCCGCCAGGGAGTCAAATGTAGAACTCTGGCCTTCCATGAGGCGGATCGCTTCCATGGCCACGGAAGGCAGGGTGGGAAGACTGTCGAGGTTGAAAGCGCGTTCCAAAAGGTTTTCCGGCATAATGGACTGGTCAGCTTATCTCAAGAAAAATAAATCAGATGACGATGCCGTCTTCCCTGTCGGCATCGTCAAATTAGTGCTCCACCGACGGTGAAACTATCGCCCGATGCTTCATCCGCCGGCGCATGACTGGTCCTGTTTGCCGCCGGCCGCACCGGCTGCACCGAGGATATACTGGCGGGAAACCTTTACCCGGATATTGTCGGCGATTTCCAGGGTGACCACCGTATCGGTCAGGCCGGTGATCTTGCCGTGCAGGCCGCCGCCGGTGACGACTTCATCGCCTTTTTTCAGGTTGGCGAGAAATTCCTGCTGGGCTTTTGCCTTTTTCTGCTGGGGGCGGATGAGCAGGAAATAAAAGACGACAAAGATGAGGATCATCGGCAGAAAGCCCGTCAGGGCGCTTCCGGCCGGAGGTGCCGCATCGGCAGCATAGGCGAGTGAGGTCATGTGTTACTCCTTCGTTTTTATTATGAAAGCCCGTCCTGGTCCGGAAATTGCCGATGCCGGAGGAGCGGAGTTTCATGGTTCGTTGCAGCCGGCCGGGGTGGGCCGGCTTTGCTGGTTAGGTGAGGGGAAGCGGCTGCTCCCTCCTTTCATAGAACTCTTTTCTGAAAATTTCAAAACGATCATCGCGGATCGCCTTGCGCATATCGGCCATGAGATTGACATAATAATGCAGATTATGGATGGTGTTCAGCAGCGAGGCCGTTATTTCCCGTGCCATGTACAGATGGCGCAGATAGGCGCGGGAATAGTTCCGGCAGGTGTAACAGTCGCAATTTTCATCCACGGGTTTCGGGTCATTATAATAACATGAATTTTTTATAACAAGCTTGCCATGAGATGTAAAGAGCATTCCGTTTCGGGCGTTGCGGGTGGGCATGACGCAGTCAAACATGTCGATGCCCCGATAGACGCATTCCACCAGATCCTCCGGGGTGCCTACTCCCATTACGTATTTTGCCTGATCGTCCGGCAGCAGCGCGGCGGTCTGCCCGGTCATGTCGTACATCACTTCCCGTGGCTCGCCGACACTGAGGCCGCCCAGGGCATAGCCGTCAAAGCCGATGGCGACGATTTCATCCACCGCCCGGGCCCGCAGGTCCGGATACATGCCGCCTTGGATAATGCCGAAAAGAAGCCGGTCCGGTTGTTTCTGCGCCTGCCGGCATCTTTTCGCCCAGCGGCCGGTCAGTTCCGTCGCGGCCTGGGCCTCCTCGCGGGTGGCGGGGTAGGGAATGCAGGTGTCAAGGCACATCATGATGTCCGAACCCAGGGTTTCCTGGACCTCCACCGCTCCTTCCGGGCTGAGAAAATGGGTGGTGCCGTCCAGGTGGGATTTGAAGGTTGCCCCGTCCTCGGTGATGCGGGCCAGTTCCTTCAGGCTGTATATCTGAAAGCCGCCGCTGTCGGTGAGGATCGGTTTGTTCCAGTGCATGAAGGAGTGAAGGCCGCCGAGCCGGCCGATCAGCTCATGGCCGGGCCGGATCAGCAGATGGTAGGTGTTGGCCAGGATGATTTGGGCGCCGATCTCGTGCAGATTTTCCGGGGTCATGCCTTTGACGGTGGCCTGGGTGCCCACCGGCATGAAAACCGGGGTCCTGATAATGCCGTGCGCAGTGCGGAGCTCACCGCAGCGGGCCGGACATTGCGAAGATTGTTCCTTGCGGGTGAATGGTGCGTTCATTGGTGCGCCTGCCACAGTCCGAGCAGTTCCTTGATGCCTTTTTCCGCAAGGTCGGCCAGTCGGTTGAAATCCTCCCGGCTGAAAGCTTTGCCTTCGGCGGTACTCTGGGCCTCGACCCAGCGGCCGTCGCCGGTCATGATGAAATTGGCGTCTGCTTCAGCCCGGGAATCCTCGTGATAATTGAGATCAAGGAGCGGCATTCCGGCGACGATTCCGGCGCTGACCGCGGCCATGGGCAGGATGTCGGGCATTTCTTCCAGTTCCCCGCTTTCCTGCAGCTTGATGATCGCATCCCGCACCACCAGGGATGCCCCGGTGATGGATGCGGTTCTGGTGCCGCCGTCGGCATTGATGACGTCGCAATCCACCCGGATGGTTCGTTCCCCTATTTTGCTCAGGTCAAGCATCATGCGCAGGGAGCGGCCGATGAGGCGCTGGATTTCATGGGTCCTGCCGGATCGTCCCTTGGCTGCCTCGCGCATCATGCGGGTGTTGGTGGAGCAGGGCAGCATGCCGTATTCCGCGGTGATCCAGCCGGTGCCCTTGTCCTTTAAAAAGGGAGGGACGGAATTTTCAATGGTGGCGGCGCAGATCACGTGGGTATTGCCGATTTTAATGAGAAGCGATGCATCCGCCTGGGGCTGGATGTTTCTTTCAATGGAAAACGAGCGGAGCTGGTCCGGGGCACGGTTGTCTATGCGCATTTTTCTTGTTTTTAATTTGTCCTGGTTACAATCAGGAATCGATCCTGATTGCATAAAACGTGATTTATGATAGGGTGCGGCTATTCTATTGAAAGGGAGATTGAAAAATTCCGTTTCCCGCAAGCCGCCAAAAATTTTTGCCAATGTAACCCAAATTGAAAATGAATACGATGAAATCATTCAAATACTGGAAAAGGTATGAGCGTGACGGGCTGGCGATCTTTGTCGACCCCCTGAAACCCGACTGGTTTGTCGCGGGCCGGAAGGCCGACGCGCTGCTTTCCGGCGTGACCGACGAAACGGACCGCAACCGGGATGAACTCACGCGCTCACGGCTTATTTCCTTTGCCGACCGACCCGCAGCCGATGCATACAGGGGGCGGGAGGACGGCCTGAAACTCTCCGCCTTGAAGGAGTGCTGGTTTCACCTCACCAACTCCTGCAACCTGGCCTGCAGCCATTGCCTTTTCAGCGCCTCGCCGGCTGCGCGTCAATCACTTGACTCCGCTGATCTCGCCCGCGGCATCACGGAAGCGCGCGCCCTGGGCTGCACCATTTTCTATTTCACCGGCGGCGAGCCCTTTGTCTATCCGCAATTTGCCTCCATTCTCGCTTCGCTGCTGGAGGATCGGGAGGTGCATGCCGTGGTGTTGACCAACGGTCTGCTCCTGCATGAGCAGGGAGATCTGTTCGACCGCCTTCCCTTGGCAAGGCTGCACTTGCAGATCAGTCTGGACGGCCTGGAAAATAGCCACGATGCCTTGCGCGGCAAGGGCACGTTTGCCCGGCTTTGTTCAACTCTCGCCTTGCTTCGTTGCAAGGAAATATATCCCACCTTGTCGGTTGCGGTCAATCGGGGCAATGTCGGCGATCTTTCCGCCATCATCACTTTTGCGCGCGACACGGGCATTCGCAATATGCACCTGCTTTGGCATTTTGTCCGGGGCAAGGGGAGCCGCGACCAGTTTGTTTCCGCCGGGGAGATCTGGGGCCATCTGCGCCCGGCGTTGGAGCTCGCCGAACGAATCGGCATGACAGTGGATAATGTCGAGGCCCTCAAGAGTCAGGTTTTCGCTTCGCCGGGAACCCGCCATGATCTGAGCAACAGCGGCTGGGAGTCCATTGCCGTGGGGCCTGACGGAGCTATTTATCCCTCTCCCGCCCTGGTCGGGCTTGAGGAGTTGCGCTGCGGGTTTCTCGGCCAAGGGCTTGCTAAGGTGTGGCGGGAAAGTCCTGTTCTCAAAAAGCTGCGGCAGGCCACCCTGGCAGGCAGCGCCTATGAGGAAAATCCCCTTGCATTTTTGGTGGGCGGCGGGGATATTGATCACAGCTACCTGAGCGGCGTGGCTTTCACCGGCCATGATCCCTATGTGGAATTATACAACGAAATGGTCCTCTGGCTCATAGCCCGCCAGGCCCGGCGGTATCCGACGGGGCCGGAGGGAGAGATTCTGCTGAAAATGGGTGATGTCCGTTATGATTGCCCTGACCGGGGCAGCGAGGTGTCGCTCACTCATTGCAATTGTGTCGTTTCCCTGGGTGATGACCGGGGGCATGCCGCGGTGCGGGAGTTCTACGGACGGGCCGCAACCGAAGCCAATGATGATATCGTCAATCCCTTTGCCGCGCAACAGGCGGAGGCGGATTTTATTCCGGCGGTTTCCCGGCAGCGATCTTACGGCTGCGGCAGTCCTGTCCGCGATGCGCTGCTCAAGAAAGGGGACATTGTGGTTGATCTCGGCAGCGGCAGCGGCGTCGAGTGCTTTCAGGCGGCTGAAATGGTGGGAGAAAGCGGCCGGGTGTACGGCATCGACATGACCGATGCAATGCTCGCCCTTGCCCGGGATTCGCAAAAACAGGTGGCCGGCAGTCTTGGCTATGACAATATCGAATTTAAAAAGGGCTTTCTTGAGGCAATCCCCCTTGAAGATGGGATAGCCGATGCGGTTATTTCGAATTGCGTTATCAATTTAAGTCCGGATAAGCGGCAGACGCTGCATGAGGCCTTCCGCATTCTGCGGCCAGGCGGGCGTCTGGTGGTTTCCGATATTGTCACCGATGAACAGATTCCGGTGCGGATTAAAAATGATGACAAGCTGCGGGGCGAATGTCTGGGGGGGGCCATGCAGCAGGAAGATCTGATGGCCATGCTGCGCGCCGCCGGATTTACCGCAATCAGGCTGATCAAACGCTTTCCCTATCGGGTGATCGATGACACCCGTTTTTACTCTCTGACTTTTATCGCATACAAACCGGCGATGGTCGCGGAGGTTGACGTCATTTATCGCGGCCCCTTTGGCGCGGTCTATACGGAGAGCGGGGCCTTGCTGCTCAAGGGTAAGAAATGCCGGGTTGCCTTAGGCGACGTCTTTGCCCTGGATGACTCGGTTTTTATTGTCGATGAGCAGGGTGCGGTTGTCAACATCCGTCAGTCGGGGGGGTGCTGCGATCTGCCGCCGGAAAGTTCCGCGGCGGCTGCCGGCTCATGTTGCCTTCCGACAACCATCGACACGCCAAGGCAGCACAGCGACTGCATGGTCTGCGGCAGCGAGTTGCGCTATTTCACCAGGGAGCGGACCGCCACCTGTCATTATTGCGGTGAACAGAAGGAGGCCAATGCCACCTGTTTCAACGGTCATTTCGTTTGCGACGGTTGCCATCAGGACAAGGGCCTTGCGGTGATCACGAAGATATGCACCGAATCGGCGGTGGAAGACATGATCATCCTGCTGAAGAAAATCAGAGCGCAGTCGGCCATCTCCATGCATGGACCGGAGCATCATGCCATGGTTCCCGGCATTATCCTTTCCGCCTATCGGGCGCGGGGAGGAAAGGTGGGGAAAAATGAAATTCGTACCGCCATAGAGCGGGGGAGCAGGGTGCCGGGCGGGGTTTGCGGTTTCTGGGGCGGGTGCGGCGCGGCGATCGGCGTCGGCATTGCCTTTTCCGTCATCCTGGAGGCCACCCCCCTGACCCCGGCAAAACGGCAAAAGGCCCAGCAGGCGACAGCGAAGATCCTGGAAAAAATTGCGGCATTTCGGGCTGGACGCTGTTGTCAGCGGGAAAGCGTCATTGCCCTGACCGAGGCGGCGCGTCTGTCCGAAGATGTTTTGCCGGTATCGCTTTTGGCCGCGGATACGGTGCAGTGCCGTCAGTATGCAATGAATCGTGAGTGTGTCCGCAAGGCATGTCTGCTTTGGGAAAGCCGGGATACAAGCGCGGAGGCGGGGCCGTTTTTTGCCCTGGTGGGCTGATTATGCCGGAACTGCCCGAAGTCGAGGTCATTCGTCAGGGGCTGCTGCCCCATGTGATCGGTCGTACCGTGCTTTCCATTGCCTGTTCGGACAAAAAGCTGCGGCTGCCCCTGCCCACATCATTATTGCAGCAGTGGGTCCAGGGCGCCGCAATCAACGGTATCGCTCGGCGCGGAAAATATCTGCTGTTTTCCTTTGACAACCGGGCGGCAATGATCGTTCATCTGGGCATGAGCGGCAAACTGGGGATTTTCCCGGCAACGCTCCCCGGCGCCCTGCACGACCACGTTGTTTTCTGTTTTGCCGGCAACATGCAGATGCGCTACAATGATACCCGGCGTTTCGGCTGCATCCAGGTGCTGCCGCCCGGTCGCCTCGAAACATCGGACCCTTTTGCCGCCCTCGGGCGCGAACCGCTCAACGATGATTTCGACGGCGCCTATCTCAAGGAGAAGGCGGCAAAGCGTCTGCAGCCGGTGAAGAATTTTCTCATGGACAGCCGCATGGTTGCCGGCATCGGCAATATTTACGCCAATGAAATACTTTTTTATTGCGGGATTCATCCGACAACACCGGTGGGCTCCATCAGCCGCAAAACGTGGGATGCAATCGCCGAGGCAAGCCGGGCGGTGCTGACCCGCGCCATTGCCCGCGGCGGCAGCACCATCAGTGATTTTGTCAACAGTTCAGGGCAGCAGGGCTATTTCCAGCTGGAGTTGATGGTTTACGGGCGTGACGGGGAAAGGTGCAAGCGCTGTGCGGCGCTCATCGGCCGGCAGGTGATCGGCGGCAGAAGTACTTTTTTCTGCCCCGTCTGCCAGAAATAGTGTGGTAACCGGTTCAGCTGCCGGAAAGGATGTCCGCCAGCAGCGCTGCCGTGTGCTCCAGGGCATCATCCTGCAGGTGAAGGGTGATGGAAAAACGGAGCCGGGATGTTCCTTCCGGGACGGTGGGCGGTCGCACGGCAGTGGCGAAGACCCCTTTGTCGCGCAGTGTTGTCGCGATGTGCATCGCTTTGCCGCTGTCGCCGATCAGCACAGGCATGATCTGGGATGCGCCGATATTTTCAATGTTGTGCCGCCGGAGTGCCTGCCGGAATTTTTCAACCTTGGCAAAGAGGCGGCGGCGCAGCTCCGGCTGCTCCCGGACAATGCGCACGGCGGCAAGGGAAGCGCCGATCACCGCCGGGGGGAGGCCGGTGGAATAGATGAAACTGCGAGCCCGGTTGACGAGAAAATCTTTCATCTCCCCGGAGGTTGCCGCATAGGCCCCGTAGCTGCCCAAGGCTTTGCCGAAGGTGCCCATGGCCACGTCCACTTCCGCGGCCAGGCCCTCTTCCTGAATGATTCCCCCGCCGTTTGCCCCATAGATCCCGGTGGCATGGGCCTCATCGATCATAAGCAGGCACTGGTGCCTGTTTTTCAGTGCAACCAGATCCCTCAAGGGACAACAATCGCCGTCCATGGAATAAAGAGATTCGGCGACAATTAATGCCTCGCCCGTGCCCCGGTGGTGACGGAGGAGGTCTGCCAGGTGGTCCATGTCATTGTGGTGAAAGCGGACGAGCTTTGCCCGGGAAAGACGGCAGCCGTCGTAGATGCTGGCATGGTTGAGCCGGTCGGAGAAAATGACGTCGTTGCGGCCGACAAGGGCCGGGATGATGCCGCAATTGGCCAGATAGCCGCTGCCGAAGAGCAGAGCGGCTTCGCGGCCCTTTAATAATGCCACTTCTTCTTCCAGTTGATGGTGCATGACGAGATCGCCGCTCATCAGACGGGAAGCGCCGGTGCCGCAACCTCCTTGTTCAAGAAAATTCCGACTTGTGGCGAGAACAAGCGGATGGCAGGAAAGGGCGAGATAATCGTTTGACGAGAAATCAAGCACGGGCTGATTCCCTTGACCGGCAAGAGAAACACTGCCGTCCGCTGCCCGCAGCACAGGGGTCAGCCGGCGAAGTTGCCCTTTTTCTCGCCGGTCACCCAGCCAGGCTTTTCTGTTCATATCACCCCCATAAGCGGCGGACGGCGTCAATGAAGAGACGGTCTGTTTCCGGACTGCGTCCCCGCTGGGTGAGATAGCCGCCCACCATCATGCCGTCCGCCCCTGCCATAAAGGCGGTGCCGAGGAAGTCCCCCAAGGCCGACTCCCTTCCCGCAGCCAGCCTCAGGGGTATGTTCGGTAATATCAGGCGGAACAGGGCGATTGCCCGCAGAATTTCATTGATTGACAGGGGGGCAATTTTCTCCATGGGGGTGCCTGGCAGGGGCAGGAGGATATTGAGGGGCACCGAATCGACTCCCAGTTCGGCAAGGGTCCGGGCCATGGAAAGCCGGTCGTCCTCGTTTTCTCCCAGCCCGATAATGCCGCCGGCGCACACCTCGAGACCGGATTCCTGCGCCGCTTTGATGGTATCGACCCGCTGTGCGAAGCTGTGGGTGGTCACCACCCGGGGGAAAAATTCCTTTGATGTTTCCAGGTTGTGATGGTAGCGGGAAAGTCCTGCTGCTTTCAGGTGAAGAAAATCTTCACGGGTGGCCAAGCCGAGAGAGGCGCAGACCGAAATATCGACCTGATCCCGAATTGCTTTGATAATTTCACAGATGCGGGGCAGAAGGGCGGCGGTGACTTCTTTGCCGCTGGTGACGATGGAAAAATGAGTTGCCCCGTCTTCTTTGGCCTGACAGGCGGCTGCAACAATTTCTTCCGCCGGTTTCAGTGGGTAAACCGGGGTCTTTGTCCGGTAATGGGCTGATTGGGTGCAGAAACGACAATCTTCGCTGCAATTGCCGGATTTGGCGTTGATTATGGAGCAAAGAGATATCTTCCCGCCGCGCTGCGCCAGTTTGACATCCAGGGCGCGCTGCATCAGTTCCCGGCAGGAAAGGGTGCGAAGCTGCGCTATGGCGGTTCCGGAGAGCACGGTTACCGTTTCCTTAACCCGAAAACCCCGCCCTTGGCACTTTTTCCGGCAAAAGCCGGACCTCGGCTCTTTTGCCGCGGGGGTCTTCTGGAGCGCCGCTCTTTTTTCTGCGGGATTGGAATATGAAGATCAACAGCGGGTTCTCCGCCGCATGCCTCCTGGTACAGCAGATAAAATTGCAGGTTTTCCTTGAAGTAACTTTTCCTTTTGAGATACGCAGGCCATTTTCCCCCCTCGTTGCCGGCGGCAAAAAGGTTGAGCCGGGCCAGCAGCGCGGCGATCTGCTCCTTGAGCGCACGTTTTATGTTGAGGTGGTCCAGATGCTTTTCCAGCTCGTCCCGGATTTTTCGGGACAAGGAATAGATCTCGCCGTTTTTGAGCTTTTCAGTCATTTCGGGAAAGCATTTTTGTGCCCAGGGGATCAGAAAAAGTCCGAGCAGCAGTCCTTCCGGCAATGGCTGGTCAGTGGCGTGCACACGGTCAATAACGGAAAATAAGCGGCAAAGGAGCTGGAATTTGTCTGATCCCTTTTCGGTGATGACCTCTTCGTAAAAAGGGAAAAGGACGTAAAATAGGCCGCAGTCGACCATGTATTGCAGCCAAGCGCTGCTTGAGCCGCCGCGCAGATCCTTTAACAGTTCGTCTCGAATACGGGAAACCGGACAGAGGAGGAGCTTTTCCTTATGGCGGATGATGGCCTGCCATGTGGCTTGTTCAATGCGAAAGCCGCTGCGGGCGGCATGGCGAACAGCGCGCAGCATCCGGGCCGGGTCCCGGATGATTCTTCTGTCCGGGTCTCCGACAAAGCGAATGATGCTGCCGTCCAGATCCGCCACCCCGCCGGTATAGTCAATGATTGTTTCGTTGTTGATGTCGTAGAAAAGTGAGTTGATCGTCAGATCACGGCGGAAAGCGTCATCCGCTTCGTTGCCGTAAGTGTTGTTGGCCGGCAGGACATCAATTCCGCCTTCGATGTCGTATTCGCTGCGGCATCGGAAAGTCGACACTTCCATGATTTTGTTGCCGGGGAAAAACACCTGGACCAGTCGAAAACGCCTGCCGATGGTCCGGCTGTTGCGGAAGAGTTGCCGTATCTGTCCCGGACGCGCGTCGGTGCTGATGTCGTAATCTTTCGGGGTCTTGCCGAGATAAAGATCCCGGACCCCGCCGCCGACAAGATAGGCGATATGCCCGGCTTCGTGCAGCCGATTGAGTACCTTCAGGGCGTCGCGGTCTATATCCCGGCTGGAAAGGGAGTGCTCATCTTTTTCCACAACAAGTGGGGCGGGTTCCCCTTCAGGGGCAATCGTTTTCAGTGCGCTTTGCGTCATGTCTTATTGGATGAATGGATGGCGGATAGGAAAAACGGGTGTGAAGTTTCTCACGAAGAGTCTTTCTGTTTTGCGCGGGAAAGAGTCCTTCCCTGGACAACCGGCGGACAATGATATGTTCCACCCTTTTGGTCGACATAATATTTCATGGACTTCAGGGTTCTTTATATACGGATTCAGCCTGGGAAACAAACTGATCAAAAACTTCTTTCACCGTCAATATGTCTTTCATTTTGTAGACATTTTCGCCGGTGAAAAAAAGCCCTTCATTATAATCACCATCATGGGCTTTCATGAGTCGTTCGCTGATGCAGTAATGATGGTCACATTTTTTCAGGCATTTGTAGAGGCATTCCTTGACCTTCGGCGTTTCTCCCTGGGCCAGTTTCCGAACAAAAGGCGTGTTGATCGCCCTGCCCGGCAACCCCACCGGTGACGAGGTAAGGACAACATCTTCCTTTTTTGCATTCAGCAGGGTTTGTTTAAATGCGTCGGATACGGAGCATTCCTTGGTAAGGATAAATCGTGTGGCGATTTGCACGGCATCGGCACCGTATTTGTCCATCATTTCGCCCATTTCATAGCCGTTGGTAATGCCGCCGGCGGCAATGAGCGGCACCTTTTTCACCACCTTGCGTATTTCCGGAAAAAGGTCTCGTAATGCCACGTCGGTGCCGAGATGGCCGCCGGCCTCCTTGGCTTCCACGACGATGGCCGCTGCGCCCATTTTCTCCGCCAGTTTGGCAAAAGCCGGCGATGAAACGATACTGACAATGGGTGTATTGGTATCATGGCCGATTTTGAAAATGTCCCGGGAAAATCCCGCGCCGGTGATAATCATGTCAACACCCGCTTCAATGGATCCCATCACCAGGTTGTAGAAGTTTTTCATGGCAAACATGATATTGACGGCAATAATACCCTTTGTCATGCTTTTGGCTTTGCGGATATCCGCCTGAAGCTCTTCAACCGGGAGAGCGGAGCCGCCGATTGTGCCGATTCCGCCGCATTCTGCGACGGGAACCGCAAGGGCTGATGTTGAGACGCGGATTGACATTCCTCCCTGGATGAGAGGCACTGGAGCTGTAAATTGACCTATGGTCAGCGGTGGAAGTTTCATTTCGTAAAATTAAAAACCGTGTTATATGCTCAAGAAGACAATGAATAGTTTGATGGTGACGCGCAAAGCCGTTTCCGCTTTACGGGCACGAACTCTGCGGCATAGGTTCCTATACCGCACGTCAATGCATGTGCGCCGTGCAAGCGGGCGATTTTTACTTCGCCATCCTTCGTTTCGACTTTTTGAGAGTCTTCGGACGATTGCCAAAAAAAATAAAACAAAAGCGACTATGCCGCTCTTGCCTCGATTTGTCAAGAGGAGGGTGATGAATGCTCCTCCGAATATGGTAATTTGATCAAATTATCTTTTCCTTTTTTTAATCCGGTGTGAAATTATGCGTCGATATTCCGCCATTCGTCCTGATCTGATAGGCTTTGATATAGATTGTGTCGTCGCCGACACCATGGAGGCATTTATCCGTCTTTCCCAGGCGGATTACGGCATTGCTGTTTCTCCTCATGAAATTACCTCTTTCCAGGTGCAATCGTGTCTTGCCATGGATGAATCCATTGTAAATGAAATTTTCTCTCGTTTGCTCACTGATCCGGTTGCAAATGGTTTACAGCCGGTTGAACATGCGGTTTCGGTTTTGACACAATTGTCGACTCATGCGCCCCTGACTTTTATTACCGCCCGGCCGCACGCTGAGCCGATCGACAACTGGTTGCGCACGGTTCTGCCCCAGGCGGTTTACGCCAAGAGCCGATTGGTCGCCATGGGCGACCATGACGGCAAGGTGTCCCATGTGAAGCAGATGGGGCTGCACTATTTTGTTGATGACCGGCTTGAGACCTGCCTTGAGTTGGCAAAGTCCGGTCTTTTCCCCATTGTTTTCGATCAACCGTGGAATATCGGCAGGCATGCCCTTGCCTCGGTTGCGAGCTGGATCGGCATTCGAGAAATGGTCGAGGTCCTTGCATATGCCTGAGTCATGCTCTTCTCCGCGATTCCGCAACCCATTGCCCACCGTTGATATCATCATTGAAATCGGGGGCGGCATTGTTTTGATCAAGCGGAAAAATCCTCCGCATGGCTGGGCGATTCCCGGCGGATTTGTTGATTACGGCGAAACGCTTGAGGCGGCGGCGGTGCGCGAGGCAAAGGAAGAAACCGGTCTTGATGTCCAGCTTGTGCGGCAGATGCACAGTTACTCAAATCCCGCCCGTGATCCCAGGTTTCATACGATTTCCACTGTCTTTATCGCCCGTGCCCAGGGAATTCCTCACGCGGATGACGATGCGGCAGAGGCGCGCATTTTCACCGCCGACAATTTACCCGAACTGGTGTTTGATCATCGTCACATACTGGTCGATTATTTTAACCATGTCTTCTGATGTGCGGTTTGACTCCGCCGTTTTTCAGTCCTCCATGATTTTTTCCACATTTCCCCGTTCAGCCACCTTCATCTCGTAAAATTTTCGCAAATACTCATATTTAAAGTTGTCTTTACACCTTGTCTTTGGTATAAAGTTTTTTTCTAAATTGGCTAAGGAGGATTAAGTTTAATGGGAAACAGTGTAACAGAAAACAAACAACATGATGGTTTTGACGCCATCGAAGAAGGCATGAGCTTTGCGGAGCTCTTCAATGACGAGCAATTAAGCGTTGCAAATGTTGGAGATGTCGTTCAGGGGACCATTATCGGATTGACAGACAATTTTGCCGTTATTGATATCGGTGACAAGTCTGAGAGTGAGATTCCGCTGAGCGAGTTCAGGAGCGAAGGCGAAGATGCCGAGGTGCAAATCGGCGATGTGTTCGATGTCTTTGTTGAAAAGCGTGAAGCAGAAGGCGGACTTCGCCTTTCACGGGAAAAAGCCATCGGCATCAAAGTCTGGGAAGATATTGCCAGTATTCAGGAGGCCGACGGCACCATTAACGGCCGTATTGAAAGTCGCGTCAAGGGCGGGCTTTCCGTTGATATCGGCGTACCGGCATTTTTGCCCTATTCTCAGATTGACCTTCGCCCGGTTAAGGATCTGGATAATATGATCGGTCAAACTTATGAATTCAAGATTCTTAAGTTCAACCGGAAGCGTAATAATGTCGTTATCTCTCGCCGTGCAATTCTTGAGGAAGAAAGACAGAAACTTCGTCATGAGATGCGTTCTTCCCTTGCGGAAGGTTCCGTTGTGGTTGGTTCCATTACCAACATTACGGATTACGGTGTCTTTATCGATCTTGGCGGCCTTGACGGTTTGTGCCATATCACGGACCTCTCTTGGGGCCGTGTCTCCCATCCTTCCAAGTTGTTCAAGGTTGGGCAGGAAATTGAGGTCAAGGTTCTTAAATACGACAAGGATACGGATAAGGTTTCTCTCGGTGTCAAGCAGTTGAAAGCTGATCCGTGGTCCACCGTTGAAGATAAATATCCTGTCGGTTCCCGTGCTGTCGGAAAAGTGGTCAGCATTACCGATTACGGTGTTTTTGCCGAGCTTGAAGAAGGTGTCGAGGGTCTGGTTCATGTTTCCGAGATGTCATGGTCGAAGAAGACGCGCCATCCCTCGAAAATTGTTTCCGTCGGCGATGCCATTGATGTTTCCATCTTGAATATTGATGTCGATGCCAAACGAATTTCCCTCGGCATGAAGCAATTGCAGCCCAATCCTTGGGATCTGGTCACGGAAAATTATCCGGTCGGCTCGATTATTGAAGGAAAGATCAAAAATATTACCGATTTCGGTATTTTCATCGGGATCGAGGAAGGCATCGACGGTCTTATCCATGTTTCCGATCTTTCATGGACAGAAAGAATTAAGCATCCATCGGAAAAATATTCCAAGGGCCAGACAATTCAGGCTGTCGTTTTGAAAATTGATCGTGAAAACGAGCGATTTTCACTCGGCATCAAACAATTGACTCCTGATCCCTGGCAGCAGGCCATTGAAAAATATCCTGTCGGCGCCCTTGTTCAAGGAAAAATTACCAATGTGACTGATTTTGGTATCTTTGTCGAGGTTGAAGAAGGAGTCGAGGGCCTTGTTCATGTTTCTGAGATCAGCAAAGACAAAGTCAATACGCCAGTCGGTATGTATAATGTCGGAGACACAATTGAAACCAAGGTTATCAGTGTTTCTGCCAAGGATCGTAAAATCGGTCTTTCCGTTAAGGCAATGTCGGATGACGGTGAAGAACTGAAACTCGAGGATTACAAGAAATTCCAGGCATCATCCGGTCCTTCTACTTTGGGCGACCTGTTGAAGGAAGAGCTTGATAATCAAGAACGTCGGGAAGAAGAATAGTTCACCATTCTTCCGGTTTCTTTTATGTCGCAAGAAAGGTTATTCCGCCAGAAGCACCCACTCATTACAGGTTTTTTTATCCTGGGGATGATCAGTGTTTTCTTCTGGTTTGGAATAACCTTTTTTGTTTCATCGATGAATCGTCATGTTGATACATCAGATTTATTCAGTTCAAATAGTGTTGAGATCGGAGTTGTCCAGCTGAAGGGTGTTATTGCTGATGCTGAAACCGCTATCAATCAACTGTCACGGTTCTCTCGCTCGAAATCGATTAAGGCCATTGTTGTGCGAATCGACAGTCCTGGTGGCGCTGTCGGCGCTTCCCAGGAGATTTTTCACGAGATTTCCAAGGTCAATGCTGTCAAGCCTGTTGTTGCTTCCATGGGATCCGTTGCCGCCTCAGGGGGCTTTTATGCCGCATTGGGGGCTGGAAAAATTCTCGCCAGTCCCGGCACCTTGACCGGCAGTATGGGCGTTATCTTGAAATTTCCCAATCTCGAGCAGATATTTCAGAAAATCGGCTATAAGGACGAGGTTATAAAAAGTGGGGAGATGAAAGATATCGGCTCTCCCAGCAGACCCCTTTCCGTAGCCGAGAGACAATTACTGCAGAATTTGATAGACGAAGTGCATCAGCAATTTATCAAAGACATTGCCGCCAGCAGAAAGTTGGATATGGAGAAAGTGCGCCGGGTCGCTGATGGACGGATTTTTTCCGGTGAAACAGCAAAACAGCTCGGCTTGATTGATGATTTTGGAAATTTTAATGATGCGGTCACACTGGCGGCGAAACTGGCGGGATATGAAGACGCAGTCCCGTCTTTGATTTATCCGGAAGAAGACCGGTTGTCGTTGATGAAGTTGCTTGCGGAGAACAAATTCGGGGCTTTTTTCCGCCAAGCAACCGCGTCACACCCTTTATTGTCCTTTGAATGGTCGTATGGTCATTAACGGTTCTTCCTTCATTAGCATCTTGTAGAATCCTTCCCCTCACGAAATCATCGTAATTAATTGAGTTGCTTCAGGAATTTCACTATGCTTAAACGCGATTTGGTAAATGCCGTTTCTGATCAGATCAACGGTCATTTGAAAAAGGATGTGAATCAGGTTGTTGATATTATATTGGATTCAATTTCCGACGCTCTGCATGACGGCAGAAGGGTTGAGATACGCGGCTTTGGCAGTTTGAGTGTTCGTGAGCGCAAATCAAGAACCACGAAGAACCCCCGAACTTCGGAGGTGATGCATATATCCTCCCGTAAAAGTGTACATTTCACCATGAGTAAATCGATCAAGGAGCCATTGGTTCTTGTTCATAATTCAACTAAAAAAGGGTGAAGATGATCGCTTTCAACCTAAAAAGAGCGCGGTATCTCCCTTGCCGAAACGCAAAATTTCGGGCAACTCCGTAACTAATGAAATGACGCTTGAAGGGGCGGGCGGGGGGCAGGGACTGTCTATGATCAAATCAACCAGGTTGCCCAGATTGTTTTCCACATCATACGCATCCAGTGGGTCTCTTTCCTCCTCGCAGCTTGCCGTCGTTGTCAACAACGGGTTGCCCAGCGAGTTGACCAGATAACGGCAGATGTTGTTGTCCGGCACACGTATGCCGACTGTTTTCTGTTTGGTCATCATGATTTTCGGTACTATTTTCATAGCTGGAAGCACGAAGGTATAGGGACCGGGTAAGGATTTTTTCATCAACTTGTACGCTGTGTTCGAAAGAAAACAGTATTGACTGACATCTTTTAAATCCGCACAAATAAAGCTGAATGGCTTTGCCTTGTCTCTTTTTTTTATCTGGTAGATTTTTTTAACGGCCTTCTGGTTAAAAATGTCGCATCCTATCCCGTAAACCGTATCGGTGGGGTAGGCGATGATCGCTCCTTGCCGCAGCGCTTCAACTGCTTGATCAATGAGGCGCTGTTGGGGATTGTCTGTGTTTATCTGCAATATTCGCATGGAATTTTTGTGCTTTCCTCGGAAGTCAATTATCTTGTTTGCCTTAATTATAACTTATTTTGTGTCTTTTTAAGGAGCATTTTTTCATCCGGCTGCGGTTGTCGTGCCCCACATACTGTTTACTTGTGTCCGGTTACCCCCTCTTTCATCTTATCTCTTTCCCCTTTTTTTTCGGTATTCAAGGGCATGAAAGGATATCCTGTACGATTTCCACGACTTGTCGGTCAGGATCATTGAGCAGACTTTTCAGTGGTTCTCGAGCCTCGTCTGTTCCGATTATTCCGAGAAGTGTCGCGGCATCACCGCGAACATAATTTGTTTCAGACCGCAGTTTGGCACGCAGCGAGGGAATCGCCAGTGGCAGGTCGTGCGGATTGCAGCGGGACAATTCTTCAAAAAGCACTGCCATGCCGATTCGCACCATATATCGCTCATCGCTGATAAGGTCACCGCACAACAGATAGTTCTCTTTATCTTGCCGAAACATAGCGGCAATGTTTTCGATGTGGCCCATTTCGATGAAATCAGCTATTACTTTGATAAAATCTTCTTTGCTGATGTACGTGTCTTTTTTATTTCTCATTTCCGTTTGTTGGCGATAGAATTTTCTATTCATGGTTCCTGTTTCAGCAGGATGGTTCGCTTTCCCGGCCTGCGTTTGGCGGCTCGTCTGAGAAAATTCGGCTGATGTTGCGCGCCAGGTCAGTGAGCCATGCGCAGCAAGCTGAAATTGTTCTGCGAGACTCTATACCTTCTTCGTCACGGCAAGCCAAATGTTTTTCTATTCCATGGGTGTCGGTCTTTGTTTTTTTCTCTTGTCACACCATGCAGAGAATACTTGCATTGTTTTTGTTATCCGTTTAACTAGAATTTAATTCTTTTTTTCTCACGAGGTGTTTTATGTATTCACGAATTTATGTTTTACGATTCCCCAAGGAAACCAGTGACAAGCCGATTATCTGCAAATTAGTAGGTCAGTATGGTGTTGAATTCAATATTCTCAAGGCCACCATCTTGCCGCAACATGAAGGGTTGATGGTGCTTGAGTTGTTGGGGCACAAGAATAATGTCCGGGAAGCACTCGATTATCTTCGTGGTTTCGGCGTCAAGATCGAGTCCTTATCGACCATAATCCGGCGTGATGACGATAAATGTTTTCAGTGCGGCGCCTGTACTGGTATATGCCCCACAGGAGCCCTTTATGTCAGACGGCCGGATATGGCTGTTTTGTTTGACCCTGACAAGTGTACCGGTTGCGGTCTTTGTGTTACCGTGTGTCCGGTCAGAGCGATGGAAGTTTCTTTGCTGCAATCAATGAATTCTCTGCCGTAAATGTTTTATGCTGATTAATGCCGAAAGACTTTCACATCACTTTGTCACCCTGTGTGAAATTGACAGCCCTTCCCGTCGCGAGGCTATGCTTGCCGCCTTTTTGCGGGATCTTTTTGCCGGGATGGGCGCTGATTCCATTTTTGTCGATAATTCATCGCCTCTTACCGGATCTGATACCGGAAATATCATCGTCCGTTTTGCCGGTGGCAGAGACGATCTTGCCCCTGTCTGTTTTAACTGCCACCTTGATGTGATCAATCCCTGTATCGGCGTTAAAGTGCGAAAGATAAATGATGTTTTTTTCAGCGACGGACAAACCGTGCTGGGCGGGGATGACAAGGCCGGCATAGCGGTTCTCATCGAAACGATTCTGAGTTTGCGGGAACAGAATATTGCGTTTGCCCCGCTTGAGCTTCTCTTTACCACCTGTGAGGAGATCGGGTTGCTCGGGGCCAAGGCCTTTGACTGTGGCCTGCTGCGTTCTGTTTACGGGTACGCCCTTGATTCCACCGGTATCGACAACGTTGTTGTCGGTGCTCCCGCCTCTCACGCAATTATTGCCGAAATTCATGGTTTCGCCTCTCATGCCGGTCTGCGGCCCCGTTACGGGATTAATGCAATTCAAATCGCCGCCCATGCTGTGGCCAATCTTCCCATGGGACAACTGGATGATGTTTCCACCGCCAATGTCGGTATTATTACGGGTGGCACCGCGACCAATATTGTGCCGGCATACGTTCGCGTCGATGGAGAAATTCGTAGCCATGATGCCGCAAGATTGCGCCATTACCTTGATTTGTATCGCGAGATCTTTGCCGGGGCGGTCGATGCCTGGCACGATCCGTATCATCTTGTTTCAGTCAAGCCGTCACTTGTTTTCCAGGCACCGCAACAATACCCTGTTATGCGGCTTTTCGACACGAGTCTGCCCGTTATTCGTGCTCGTCAGGCAGCAACCGCTTTGTCCAGATCGCTCGATTTTATTGTTGCCGGCGGCGGCAGTGATGCCAATATATTCAATGCCGCCGGGATCCCTTTTGCCATCCTCGGCATCGGCATGGAACATGTCCACTCAACCTCGGAATCCATCTCGCTCCATCACATGATTCGCACTGCGGAACTTGTTTCTTCTCTTTTAACTTCTTGATATTTAAACAAAATAATCCAATTGTTCCACGTGGAACAATTGGATTGTCGTTTGTCTCGACCTGGGCGAACAAGGGGCAAGTGCGTTTGGGCTATGACGCTGGAAAATCGAAATCAAAAATTGCACTTGTGGAAGACGGGTTGATCCGGTAAAAAAGAATGGAACGCTCGGCGTTGTGTTGGTGTGAACGCGGGGCCATTTGGTGGTTAAGGATAACTTGTTTGGAGTTGAAGGGGTGGGGAGAAATGGCAAGAGGGAAAATTGTTGCATTGGCAAACCAGAAGGGTGGGGTGGGTAAAACGACCACAACAGTTAACCTGGCGGCAGCCTTGGCCAAGATCGGTCATAAGGTGCTGGTTGTTGATTCGGATCCCCAGGGCAATGCATCAAGCGGTCTTGGGGTGAGCGTCAAGGGAATGGAGAGGCATCTGTATCATTGCTATCTTGACAGAGATCAGGTGGTGAAAAGCATCAAACAGTCGAGTTGTCTGGAGAACCTCCACGTCTTGCCGACCCACATCGATTTAATCGGGGTGGAGGTTGAGCTGATGTCAGCCATGCAGCGGGAGCAGTATCTGGCAAAATTGCTGGAACCGCTGCTGGAATCATATGAGTATGTCTTTGTCGATTGCCCTCCGTCCCTGGGACTTCTGACATTAAATGCATTGACAGCAGCTGATTCGGTCATAATCCCGCTTCAGTGTGAATATTTCGCCTTGGAGGGATTGAGTCAGCTTATCCGGACGATTCGTCTCGTCAAGCGCTCCTACAATAAAAGACTGAACATAGAAGGGCTGGTTCTTACCATGTATGACCGGCGCAACAGATTAACATTCCAGGTGGCGAAAGAGGTCAAGCAGCATTTCCAGGAAAAGGTTTACAAGACGGTTATTCCGCGCAATGTTCGTTTGAGTGAATGTCCGAGTTACGGCAAGCCGGTCATGGAATATGACGCCCGGTCGGTTGGGGCGTTGAGCTATATGAATCTCGGCAAAGAGTTTATTAAAAGGCAGGCTGCGTGATGCGCCGGCTGCTGAAGATGAAAGGATTGTCATGAAAAACGGCGATAGATTGGGGCGGGGTTTAGGCTCGCTCTTGTCCGGCTCCCTGGAAATTGACGACGAAAAAAAAGAGTTTTTTCGTTGCCCGGTTTCCTTGATCAGCCCCAACCCGTATCAGCCGCGACGGGAAATGGATGATGCTGCGCTTACGCAGCTGGCTGAATCAATACGGGAAAAGGGCATTCTGCAGCCCCTTGTTGTCCGCGAACTTGAAAGCGATGGTGGTTATGAGCTGATTGCCGGAGAGCGACGGCTGCGGGCAGCGAAACGGATCGGTCTTGACGAGGTGCCGGTCATCGTCAAACAGGCAACTCCGGAAGACAGGCTTGAACTTGCGTTGATTGAAAATATTCAACGCCAGAACCTCAATCCCATTGAGGAAGCGGTTGCCTATAAGCGGCTCATTGATGAGTTTCAACTGACCCAGGACGAGGTGGCGCAGAAGGTGGGCAAGGAAAGATCGACGGTTGCCAATATTATGCGGCTGTTGCAGTTGCCGGACTACGCGAAAACCGATGTTGTCGAAAATCGATTGAGCATGGGCCACGCCAGGGTCATGCTTGCCATAGATGATGCAAATCAGTTCCGGGAATTGCGTGATAGTATCATCAGTCAGGGCTTGTCGGTGCGGCAAACGGAAAAAATTGTCGCCAGTCAAAAGAGCGGGACCGGCAAGAAGGCCGCAGCAAAAAAACAGCAAGGGAATAAACCAATCCCTGAGGCCTATTGTCTGGCCCTTGCTGATGAGGTCGGGAGAATGCTGGGCAGCAAAAGCCGGATTGTCCAGAGTGGGGCGCGGGGAAAAATCGAAATTGAATATTATTCATTGGATGACCTGGAGCGAATCCATAAATTGCTGACTTCGATGCAGAGTGATTTGTGATGAAAATGGTGGTTGGAAAACAATTTGAACAGCAGGTTCCGGTTGATGATATTCGCTGTGTGCGAGATATTTGCACACTGGCGGTGCGAAGCAGGGAGATATGCGCGGCAGCCCGGCCTGGCCAGTTTGTCATGGTGAAGGCGTCAGGCGAACGATGTGATGATCCGTTGCTGCGCCGTCCTTTCTCTGTGCATCGCATCAGCGGCGACATTTTGACCATCATTTTCAAAATTATCGGCCGGGGCACCGACCACTTGTCCCGGATGACGAATGCCGGCACGGTGGATGTGCTCGGCCCCCTGGGGAATGGATTCAGGCTGTCGGAAAAGGCAAAGGTTCATTATCTTGTCGGCGGTGGAATGGGAGTGGCACCACTGCAGTTTTTGGCGGAAACAATCCGGGGGGAAATGGCCGGGGCTCATGTGGTGGCGCTGGTGGGCGCCCGCACGGCCAGTGAATCAGATAATTTCAGGGCGATTTGCGATGTGCCGGATATTGAAGTCAAAATTGCAACGGATGACGGCAGTGCCGGGCATCATGGTTTTGTCACCGAGCTGCTTGCCGCAGATATTGACAAAAAGAAAGAAATGCAGGTCTATTGCTGTGGCCCCCATGTGATGATGCACAAGGTCGCACAGCTTTGTCGCTGTCATGGGGTCAATTGTCAAGTTTCGTTGGAATCGCACATGGCATGTGGAATCGGGGCCTGCCTGGGCTGTGCCGTCAGTGGTGCCGGTGCGGCAAAAGAAAAAAAATATCTCCACGTATGTAAAGAGGGGCCGGTTTTCGAGGCAGAGCAAATATGGGCATGATGAAACCGGAGCTGCGGGTGAAGCTTGGCGGCTTGCCATTAAGAAACCCGATCATGACGGCCTCCGGCACCTTTGGCTATGGGGCGGAATTCGCGGATTTTGTCGACTTGGATGCCTTGGGGGGCATTGTCGTCAAAGGGGTGTCCCTGCATCCCAAAGCAGGAAATCCCCCGCCGCGGGTTGTTGAAACATCCTGTGGAATGCTGAATGCCATCGGCCTGGAAAACGGCGGGGTGGATTCTTTCATTAAAGAAAAAATTCCCTTTTTGGCCAAGCTGCATTGCGCTGTGGTGGTGAATATTTTAGGAGATACGATTGAGGAGTATTGCCGGCTTGCCGAAATATTGAGCGCGGAGGACGGCATTGATGCCATTGAGGTCAATATTTCCTGTCCGAATGTCAAGCATGGGGGCGTCGCATTTGGTACGGATGCCAAAATGGTTCATGCCGTAACAAAAAATGTCTGTGCACACAGCACAAAACCGGTTTTCATCAAGCTTTCGCCCAATGTCACCGATATTGTTTCCATGGCCGTTGCCGCGGAGCAGGGCGGCGCCACCGCGGTTTCACTCATTAATACCCTGTTGGGAATGGCAATAGATGTAAAAACCAGAAAGCCGAAACTCGCCAATGTGGTCGGCGGATTGTCGGGCCCGGCGATTAAACCGATAGCGGTGCGGATGGTCTGGCAGGTTGCCCGGCAGGTGAAAATTCCGGTAATCGGCATCGGGGGAATAGCGACGGTTGAAGACGTCATTGAGTTTTTGTTGGCCGGCGCAACGGCAGTGCAGGTAGGAACGGCGAATCTCGTTACTCCGTCCATCTCCGGGAAGCTGGTTGCCGGGCTGGAAAAGTATCTGGCTGACAATGAAATACCATCAATCGGTCGACTTATAAAAGGGGTTGACGTCTGAAATGAAGGGCCTGTTTCAGAAAATCCTTTTTTACCTGAAAGTCATAGGCGATAAAAGAACTCCGTGGACGGCTCGGTTTTTTGTGCTGCTTGCCCTTGTCTATCTTCTGTTTCCGCAGGATCTTGTCCCCGATATATTTCCGCTGTTCGGATTGATTGACGATGCGACCCTGGCGGCAATTCTTGTCTGGCTCAGCCTGCGTTTTGTCCCGGCCGAGGTTTTAAGAGAAAAAAGAAATGAATAATGCGCACCGAGAAATTCTCCAGGTTATTTATCACAAGTACGATGAATGGCTGCACAAGGAAAAATTTTTCTGCCGGAAAGGCTGTGCCGCCTGCTGCACGAATAATGTGATGGTCAGCGAACTTGAGGCGGAAAATATCATTGACCACATGGTGAACGAGAAAAAAAGTCAGTGGTTTGTTCAGCAATTAGAACGAAATGAAGGGGTTGGAAGAGTAAAAAGAACGACGAACGGATTTGCCCGACTTTGCCTGGGCAAGGAAGCTGCCGGGGATGATGAGGATGCGAACTGGAACATCGGCAGCTGTCCCTTCCTTCACGGGGACATATGCGAAATATACCGGGTCAGGCCGTTTTCCTGCAGAAGTTTTGCATCCCGGACAGATTGCGCTGCGAGCGGAGCATCCACCCTGCCTGAAAGGATTGTGACATTAAACACCGTTGTCATGCAGCTGATTGAACATCTCGGCCAAGGACAAATGTGGGGCAACCTCATCGATATCCTTTTTGTATTGTGTGATGACGCGAAAAACAGCGACTTGCTGAATCAGCTGCGGAAAAAGGAAAGGGTCAAAGAGGCAAAGGCAAAGGTTCTGCGAGCAGAACGAATTCCCGGTTTTTTGTTAATGCCGGGCGAGGAAAATGAGGTAGAGGGACTGTTGCGGACAATTTACCAAGAAAAAATCGGGCAACAATCCATTGCCGATTTTTTACGATGACGGCGACATGATGCTTGGAAAAAAAATAGAACCGCTGATCAACTGGCAAAGCATTGACACGGTCATGCTGGACATGGACGGGACTTTGCTTGATCGTCATTTTGATGATTATTTCTGGGAAGAACATGTCCCTGAGATCTATGCGAAAGAAAATAACATCGATTTTTGGCAAGCCCATGAAGAATTGATGCGGAAATACAAAAGCCGTGAAGGAACCTTGGAGTGGACGGACATTAATTACTGGTCAAAGGAATTGGGCCTTGACATCGCTCTGATGAAATTACGACTGCATCATCTTATACAGGTGCATCCTTATGTCATTGATTTTTTGGAATATTGTCGGAATCTCGGCAAAAAAATTTATTTGGTGACAAATGCCCATAGCAAGACAATTTCCATAAAGATGCAAAAAACGGAAATCGAAAATTATTTTGATAAAATCGTCTGCTCGGAAGATGTCGGGGTGGCAAAAGAAGAACCGCTCTTCTGGGAGAAATTACATGCTTTTATCGAATTCGATAAAAAGAAGTCCCTGCTGGCCGATGATAACGAGCAGGTGCTGGCCAGCGCCGACACATACGGAATCAGCAACCTGATCTATGTGGCAAAGTCGAGCAGCACACGGCCGGTGGTTTATTCCCGCACCTATCCCTCCATTATTTTTTTCAAGGAACTTTTGCGGGAAACAGGTGGGACCGCATCTGAAAACCGGGGCGCGGGATGAAAAGAAGGAATGAACCGGAGTTGATGGATGAGGCCGGCCAGGTTGCCGCCTATGCCAATGCTGATTTTGAGGAGCCGAACAGCCGCTTCCTGGAAATATTCCGTTCAGCCTTTCCGGAAAAACATGTTCAGGGAACAATACTTGATCTGGGGTGCGGGCCAGGAGACATTCTCGTCAGATTTGCCAGGGCGTACCCGGCGTGCGGTTGCCTTGGGGTTGACGGCGCGGGAAAAATGCTCGATTTTGCCAGAAATGCCGTTTCCCGGCAAGGGTTAGGGGAAAGGGTGCAATTCGTTCAGGCGACAATCCCGACCGACAGGCTGGGGGATAATGCATACGAGGTGATCCTGTCCAACAGTCTCCTGCACCATCTCGCCGACCCGGATGATTTATGGCATGCCGTGAAACGGCACGGCAAAAAAGATTGTCGTGTGCTGGTCGTCGACCTGCTGCGGCCTGAAACAGAGGCGGAGGCGAAAGCAATAGTCTGTCGCTATTCCGGAAATGAGCCGGAGATTCTGCAACATGATTTTTTTCATTCACTGCTGGCGTCCTATACCATGAGCGAGGTGGGGCAGCAGCTGCAAAAGGCGGGGCTGAGCCATTTCACCCTGAAGCAGGTAAGCGACCGGCACTGGGCGGTCACAGGCAGTCTTTAAGCGCCCAGTGGAATCAGCTCTATCTCACCCCACACCCCGAGGTGATCATCCTGCACGATGACGACGCCCGTTAATCCAGGCAAGGTTTTTGCTGCCTCGATGGCATGGTGGACAGCGTTTTTCCCTTTCATTTCATTGCCGAGTCGTGTTGCCGCCGCATCGGCTAACGGTGTGGATGGCGCTAAAACGGTTACCGAATCCGCCTGTCCAAGACTGAGGGAATGGCCGATGGTGCCGGATGAGGTACAGATACCGAGCGGCATCATGGCCGGCGAAATTTTGATGCCCACCCTGTTGCTGAGCGGAGAGCTGCCTGCATAAATAGCGACGGAACTGGTCCTCGTTCTGCTCAGGAAGATGTCCCCGCCATTTTCGATGATGATTTCTTTGCTGCAGCCTGATTGTAATATATCGCGGCCGACAAACTCCGCTATTGCCCCGGCCACGGCGGCCATGGGGCCGACGCCGGCATCATGTGCCGCTTTCATCATTGCCTTGACGAGCGGGCAGGCGGTGGGGTCGATCGGCAGGGGAGAGAGGGTGTGGAGAAAAGCGGGGTTTCTGGCAATATACCCTTCCAATTGGGATCTGTAATGCAACACCAGGCGGGTGGCGAGATCACGGACCTCGCAGTCGGCAAGAATGAACAGATCTGTTTCGCAAACGGTGACGCGGGACGGGGTCAAACCTGCGGCGTCCACCGATTGGCGGTAGCTTCTTTCACGGTAAGAAAGGGGATCCGGTTTTTTGTTTTTTTTGCGCTTTGTTTTCATGTATTACTGAAATCCGGAATGGAGAATAGCAAAGGCCTGCTGTCAATTGCCGCGCATTTCGTAAAATTGGCGGGTGCGCGGAACAAGCCTGAAAAAAAATCGACTGATGTCATTATCAAATTATTCACAGGAATTGCTAATACTATTTACCCGGTTTCCGCAACCCGGCTCGGCCAAAACCCGCCTGATTCCGTTATTGGGTGAACAGGGGGCGGCACGATTGCAGCGGCGCATGACGGAATACATGTTTGCACTTGCACGAGAAATCAGGGAAAAAAGAGATGTGGAGGTGCAAGTGCATTATAGCGGAGGGCATGATACGGAGGTGCGGCACTGGGTGCCTGCCGAGTTTCGGCTTCGCCGCCAGTGCAAAGGAGATTTGGGAAAGCGATTGCAGTCGGCCACCAACAACGCCTTTGCCGAGGGATGGGGGAAAATTGTTGTTATCGGAGCCGACTGCCCATATCTCACGGCGGAAATCATGGCCGAGGCGTTTCATCAATTACAGCATGCCGACGTGGTGATCGGCCCGGCCCTTGACGGCGGATACTACCTCATCGGACTCAGGCAACAGGCGAATTGCCTGTGGGAAAATGTGTCTTGGGGGACGGAAACGGTACTGCGGGAAACAAGTGCTCATGCCATAAACAGCGGCCTTTCGCTCGCCTATCTGACCCCACTTGCCGACATTGATCGGCCGGAGGATCTGACGGATTTATTGCAGTCTGCAGCAGCTTTCCCGCAGGTGACCGATGGGTAAGGGGGTGGAGAGCAACGATCTTCCTGCCGTTTCCATCATTATTCCGGTGTACAATGAGGCGGAACGGCTCCCTGCGACACTTGCGGCTCTCAGTCATGAGAAGCAGGTGGAAATACTTGTCGTGGATGGCGGCAGCACGGATGATTCGCCTGGAATCGCAAGCAAACTCGGTGTTACGGTGCTGACGAGCGACAGGGGAAGGGCAGCGCAATTGAATAAAGGGGCCGAAGCGGCAAAGGGCGAGATACTGCTTTTTCTCCACGGGGACACAATCCTGCCTGCCGGCTTTTTCAAGCCTGTCCTGCATGTCATGCAAGGCCATGAATTCGTGGCAGGGGCTTTTCAACTGAGGATTGACTCACTCCGGAGAAATATCCATTGGATTGCTCGATTGGCCAATCTGCGTTCGCGATTGCTCAAGCTTCCCTATGGCGACCAGGGGCTTTTCATGCGGGCGACGACATTCCATGAGCTCGGGGGATATGCTGATCTGCCCATCATGGAAGACTTCAGCTTGGTGCGCAGACTGCGGAGAAAAGGAAAAATCGTGATTCTGGCCGATGCGGTCATCACCTCCGGCCGTCGTTGGGAACGGCTGGGCATTTTGAAAACGACCCTTCTGAATCAGATCGTCATCGCCGGATTTTTACTTGGCGTTTCCCCCGTCCTGCTTGCCAAGCTTTACCGGGGTTTGCAGAAACGTTGAGATGGCGGGCCGGCGGGGCATAAGGTTGTTGCGCAGATCCTGGTCCTTGATAAGGGCAAGCAGCATGCGGGAGCTGTTTTCCAGATAAGGATAGCACAAGGAGTTGCGGAAAAAGGGATTAGCGCCGGAAATAAAAAGAGCAAGTCCCATGATAAGCAGGCAGGAGAGCAGAACGGCTTTGGCCAGGCCCAGGACCCCACCCAGCAATTTGTCAAACCAGCCGAGCAGGGAAAGATTTATTACCTGCTTGAGAAAGAGGCCGAGGAGAATGACGGCCCCGAAAGAGGCGGCAAAGAGAAGCAAATAGGCGACAAAGAATCCTGCCTGTTGATTGCTGATAAAAGGGGTGACGAACCCGGCCGATTCGCCGTAATAGCGACCGGCAATGACAAATCCGATGATCAGCGCGGCGATGGAAGCTATCTGGCGAACAAGTCCTGTCCAAATTCCCCGGGCAAGGAAAATGACGAGCAAAATAATGACAATGGCATCGAGAAGTGACATAGTGGCGATCCGGTAAAAAAAGATTGGACAACGGCTTCAGCCACTATAACCATAAAGATGACGGCCTCACAAAGAAAAAATAAAAACGGCATGATTTGCGATGTAACAGACGATATCAAAGGCGATTGCGACTCCCTGCATGCATGTCCTCGACCATTTTCCATCGTGCTGGTTAATCTCGACCTGTTAGGGCGGCAGGTTGGCGATGACGGCCCGCAAGGCATTGTCGCAACCTGCCTCTCCGACAAGGAAAAAGAAAAATTTTCATTGTTTCGTTATGACAAAAGGAAATTGGAGTGGCTGGGCGGACGAATTGCCGCCAAATACGCTGCATGGCAAATAAGAAAAGGGGGGCAAACTTTTTCCCCCGGCATGATGGATTTTCGCCGGCTGGAAATAGCCGCCGACCAGGCCGGCAAACCCTCTGTTTCCTGGCGGGAGAAGGACCCGGTGAAGCGACAATCCCATATTTCCATATCACACAGCGGCAATTGGGCGGCTGCGCTGTGCTCGACGGTTTCCTGCGGGATTGATATCCAGTATGTCACCCCGACGGTTGAGAGAGTGCGGGAACGATTCGTCACCCCGGCGGAAGATGAGATCGTGCGGCCGATAAGCGAAATTTACGGGAGCCGTACCGCCCTGACCTGCATATGGTCGGCCAAGGAGGCCGTCAAAAAGGCCTGGTGCGGTCCAAGGTTGCCCGGTTTTAACGAGATACGGATCAATGGTCTGCAAAAAGAGGGGAAGGGGATTTTTCTTACGGCAGCCGTTACCGGGAAGGCTGGGGAAAAGCGAACGAGGGTGATGGTGTGGCTGGACCCGTTTGCCGAAGGTGTCCTGGCCTTTACCATGACCGATGAGGAGGAAAATGAAAAAAATCAGTGAGTATATTGCCCAGATACCGCTTTTCAAGGGAATGCGCGGTGATCATTATGATGAACTGGCCATGATCGTGGTCGATCAGGAGGTGCCGCGCGGGAAACTTCTTTTTTCCGAAGGGGATCCCGGGAACGGCTTTTTTGTCATCGTCAGTGGAAGGATCAAGATTTTCAAGTTGTCCATTGACGGGAAGGAGCAAATTCTGCATATCCTGGGGCCGGGGGAACCTTTTGCCGAGGTTGCTGTTTTTACCGGATCGTCATATCCGGCCAATGCCATGGCGCTGGAAAAAAGCCGGCTTTTCTTTTTTCCCCGCAAGGCCTTTGTGGAATTGATCGGAGAGCATCCCTCCCTTGCCATGAATATGCTGGCGACGCTTTCCTTCAGATTGAAGCAATTTACCCATATGATCGAAGCATTGTCCTTAAAAGAGGTGCCGGGGCGGCTGGCTGCCTATGTTCTGCTGGCTGGTGAAAAGGGGGAGGATGACACGAATGTCGAACTTGCCGTCTCCAAGACCCAACTGGCAAGTTTGCTGGGGACGATACCTGAGACGCTTTCGCGGATTTTGACCAAAATGAATAAACAGGGAATTCTTGATGTCGATGGCGGCCGGATAAGGATCCTGAATCGGGAAAAACTCATGGCCCTGGCGGAAGGAGAGGCGCGTCTGGCGTGAGAAGCGGCGAGGAGAAATCGTTCCGCGGCTTATCGTGCGCGACGCCGCAATCTTTTACAGTTCCAGCATGAATTCATATTCGAGTTTGCTTTTGGTAAAATGCTGCAAGGTGTTTTTCAAATCCTGCAGGGTTTCCACCGTAAAATTGATTTCCCAGGCAGTTACGTCCGGTCTCGTGGACAGGGCAATGACCTCGCTTATCTTCATGGCAACCGGCGCGACACTGAGCAGCATGAATATTCTGTTGCGCGGTACGTTTTTGTAAATCAAAAGCGATTGCGGTTTTTCCACCATGGTTTTCTTCAGATTCCAGCGCAGGGCAACAACATCTTCCCGTTGGATTTTGAGGGCATTGAGTTTCGGACACTCCTTTTTGTGGACGGAAAGGCCCCTTTCGCTTAAAAGGCCGAGAAGGCTCTTTTCGATCGGCAGCGGCTGGCAGCATTGGGATAACTTGACGCATTCCGGATCAAGGGTTTCAAGATCAATGCTGTTTAATGCGCCGGTAGGCGGAAGCAGGGTCTGGCGCCCGGCATAAAGTCCGTTTTTGATTTCATAGACAAGTTCTTTCAGGCGAAGATTGCCCTGACCCAAATCCTGGAAAAGCTCGCTGAGATTTTCCTTGCCGAAATATTCAAGGATGTCGGCCGTCTCCTCGTAATCGAGGACGGAAAAAGGAACACCATAGCGTTGCAGCTCCTGTTTTACCAGGGACTTGCCGATCTCCCGGGCAAGCGTCTCTCTTTTCAGGCGGAATAAGCGGGCAAGTTCGGATCGGGCACGAGGTGTTTGGCAGCGCGGCAGAATTTCCGGGTCAAATTTCACAGGCCGTTCCTGGGTATTGATCTGGATTCTGTCGCCGTCTTTTAAAACATGGTCGGCTTTCACCCTTTTTGCCCCGACCGTTGCGGAATTGCAGTGAAGTCCCACTTCGGTGTGTACCTTAAAAGCAAAATCAAGAACGATACTCTGGCTGGGAAGGCAGATGCAGTCGCCGTTTGGAGTAAAGGTGTAAATTTCCTTTTTACCGCTTGCCGCGATCATCTCCCGGTAGGAGAGACTGTCGTCCGTGCCGAGGATGCCGAACATTTCCCTGATTTCCTGCTCAAAGTTCGTCGGCACCGTGCCGAGGGACAGCCATTCGCGGATAATGCCTTTTTTGGCATCATGCACCATCTGCAGGGTTCTGATTTTAAAGAGGTAATTCTGTCCCTTGATGTTGGCCCGGGCATGCAGGCTTTTGTAGCCGGTCGGCTTTGGGTTGGCGATAAAGTCGCGAATCGTGCGGGGGATCGGGGGGAAATGCTGATTGATAATGCCGAGGGCACGATAGCAGGATTGCAGGTCGTCAACCACGATGATGATTTCCAGCGGGTTTTCAATATGCTTGGCCAGCACATTGTCGGCTACATTGTAATACGCCCAGAGTCCTTTGGCCTTCAGGCGGATATCCGCGGAAACCCAAGCCTCTTCAAAGGCGTCTCGTAAGGCGTCGACCACTTTGTTTCCTTCTTCCTGGGTTTCCAGAAAGCGGATATGGGTCAGCACCTTCTGGCTCTGGCGGGGAAACTTGTAGGTCAAGGCCAGGTCATAAAGCTCACGCTTCAAACCGAAAAGACCCATGACCCCGGCCATGGGCGCATAGACACTCAGGGTTTCGTCGGCGATTTTCTGGCGCTTGTGTTTCGGCATGGAAACCATGGTGCGCAGATTGTGGAGTCGGTCGGCCAGCTTGATCAGCATGATTTCGACCCGGGAGGCGGCACTGGAAAATATCTTGCGATGGACTAATTTGTAAAAGGTTTGCCGGTCTCCGGAAAAATGACTGATTTTGGTGCAGCCGTCGACAATGGCCGCCACATGTTTCCCGAAAAGGGAACTGATGATATCGGTGGTTACTTCCGGCACATCTTCAATGGTATCGTGCAGCATGGCGGCAGCCAGGGTGGCGGGATCCTTGACGCCCAGCTCGTCGACCAGGATAAGGGCCACCTGGCAGGGATGGCTGACATAGGCTTCGCCGGATTTCCTTTTCTGGTTCTGATGCGCATCAACGGAAAAAGAAAGCGCTTTCCAGAAAAGGGCGGCCTTGCCCTCCTGACCGCCGATGATTTTTTCCATTTTTCGGCAGTAGGTGGCTATGTCAAATTTGCTGTTGTGCATAGAAAAGATTTTAGATTTGCCGGCTAAAGTGGTAAGGTTTTGGAAGTGATTTTGTAACCGCTTCTTATTATTAAGATAATAACATAAAAAAGAAAAGCGGGAAAACGGATATTTTGGAGAGAACATGGCGCCGAGAAGAACCGCAGGGAAAAAATCAGGTTTCGCCCAGAACCGGAAAAGCAGGCAGAGCAGGAAAAATCACCCGCCCCGCAGGTATGAACCGGTGCGTGAGGGGCGAAAAACAAAAGTGCGCGACGTGATGGAGGATGCCGTTGTCGGCGTGTTGCATTCCCATGGCGACAGGGTTGATATCAAGGATATTATTGCCGAGCTGGCGGAAAATCGCGGACAGCGCAAGGAGATTGAGGCCTTGCTTGAGGATCTGACAGTGCGGCAGCTTGTTAAAAAGCTGGGCAAAAAGCACTATCAACTGGATTCCCGCCATTTCGTGGAAACAACGCTTTCCGTTCATCCCCGCGGCTTTGCCTTTGCCGCGCCGGTTAATGCCTCAACCTCCGTTTCCGGGGCAAAGGATATTTTCATCCCGCCGCGCGACCTGGGCACCGCTCTGCACGGCGATCGCGTCCTGGTGCAGGTCACCGGCAGCCGGCGCGATCGTTTTGATGGTCGGGTTGTCACCGTGCTGGTCCGGGGGGCAAAACAGATTGTCGGCGTTTATTCCGTGCGCGGGGCAAAAGGCTATGTCACCCCGGAAGACGAGCGCTATCCGTTTACCATCACCATCGAGCAGGAAAAAGCGGGCGGGGCGGAAAACGGCGATGCGGTGCTGGTTGAGATCAGTGATTTCGGTTCGGACGGCAGTCCGGCCAGCGGCGCCGTTATCGAGATTCTGGGTGACCCCGATTCCTCTTTGGTGCAGATGAAAATGGTGATTCGCAAATTTGATCTGCCCGATGTTTTTCAGGAAAAAAGCATTGCCGAGGCGGAGGGCTTCCCCGACCGGGTGGAAGTCACCGCCGACCGCACTGATCTGCGCCGGATCTGCCATGTCACCATTGACGGCGAAACCGCCCGTGATTTTGATGACGCCGTTTCGGTCGAAAAAACGAAAAAAGGTTATCGATTGTATGTTTCCATCGCCGATGTCAGTCACTATGTCAGGCCGGGGACGCCCCTTGACCAGGATGCCTGGGATCGCGGCACCAGTGTCTATTTTCCCACCGGGGTCGTGCCCATGCTGCCTGAGAGATTGTCGAACAACCTCTGCAGTTTGAATCCCCATGTCGACCGTTATGCCTTTACCGCAATCCTTGATTTCGACCGAAGCGGCAGGCGACTGGCGGTTCGTTTCGCCAAAAGTGTCATCTGCAGTCAGTACCGGCTGACCTATACCCTGGTGCGGCAGATTCTGGTGGATAAAGATCCCGCTGTCCGGGCCCGGTACAAGCCCCTGCTGACCCCCTTGAAATGGATGGCCGAGCTTGGCATGGAACTGGAAAACCAGCGGATTGCCCGCGGCAGCATGGGTTTTGAAATTCCTGAACCGTTTGTTGAAATCGGCAGTGATGATACGATTTCCTCCATCAGCGTGCGGGAACGGAACCTGGCCCACAAGATCATTGAGGAGTTTATGCTGGCGGCAAACGAGGCGGTGGCGGAAACATTCGCCAATCGCCATTTTGCCGCCATTTACCGCATTCATCAAAGCCCTGATCCGCTGAAGGTTGCCGAGTTCGCCGAATTCATGCAATCCATGGGTTACGAGGTGGGGCGTGACAACTTTGACTCAAAATGGTTTAATCGGCTGATCGCGCAAACCAAGGGCACCTCCCGGCAATATCTTGTCAGCAACCTGATTTTGCGGGTCATGCAGCAGGCGCGTTACTCGCCGGAAAATATCGGCCATTTCGGCCTGGCCGCATCCTTTTACACCCATTTTACCTCCCCCATCCGCCGTTATCCTGATCTCATGGTCCACCGCGCCCTGAAGCAGCTTCTCTGGCAGGATGACAAGCACAGCCGTTTGCCCGTCAACCTCGATGAGGCGGGCGAGTTTCTGTCGAAAAGGGAGCGGGTGGCGGTGGATGCGGAACGGGAGATGCTTGACCGGCTTAAGGTGCGGTATATGGAAAAGAAGGTCGGCGAGAGCTTTGCCGCAATTGTTTCCGGCATAACCTCCTTTGGTCTCTTTGTTGAATTGACCGAAACCATGATCAGCGGCGGGGTGGCGATTGCCGACCTGCCCGCTGACGGATATGAATTTCATGAAAAGCGCCATATGCTGGTGGGCATGAGGAGCGGAAAGACCTTCCAGATGGGAGACGAGGTCATGGTCCGGCTGGTCAGCGTTGATAAAAGGTCGCGGCGGATCAATTTCGTCCTGGAGGATCGGGCCGAAATGCCGGTCTGATCGCCATCCATGCAGCATGTAAAAGAAAAGATGCCGCCGCAGCCAACAGGGCCATCCGGTGATATTGATTTTCGCGGGCAATTATTGTCGAACGCCGCTATTGTCCTTGTGCAGACCAGTTATCCGGAAAACATCGGCGCCGCGGCCCGGGTGGCCTGCAACATGGGAATCAGCCGGATCATTCTGGTGCGGGATGAAATGCCGGACCAGGAAAGAATGCGGAAAATGGCCACTCATCACGCCGGCCATCTGATCGATTCCTTGCAGATTTTCCCCCGTCTTGACGAGGCGCTTTCCTCCTTTCACTGGGTTGTCGGCACCAGCGCCAGGCAGGGGCGGCAGCGCCATTCCCAGGCAAACCCGGAAAAGGTCATGGCGGATCTGGTGCCGAAACTTGAAAACAACCGGGTGGCGCTGGTTTTCGGTCCGGAAGACCGGGGCTTGACCAATGATGATCTGAAATTTTGCAACAGTGTCACCACGATACCCACGGCGGATTTTTCCTCCCTCAATCTGGCCCAGGCGGTTGCCCTTCTTTCCTATGAGCTTTACAGCGGAGTTCTGCAGCTGCACAATGACCGAAAGCCTGCTCCCGTAGCCAAACTGGCCAACAACCATGAAATGGAGGCCATGTACGCGCTTGTCGAAGAAGCGCTGCGGGCCATGAATTTTTTGAAAGATTCCGATTATGCCTACTGGATGCGCAATATCCGCCATTTTCTCGGCCGGATCGGACTGCGGGCCCGGGATGTGAAGTTTGTCGGCGGATTTTGCCGTCAGGTTGTCGCGTTTGGCGAAAAACGGAAGTGAAAAAGATAATGACCGAAGAGCGAAAGGATTTACGCCGGAAAATACTGGGCCTGCGCGAGGCGCTTGATCCCCTGCTCAGAGAGGAAAAAAGCAGGAGTATCCATGAAAAACTGCTGACCATGGATGCTGTCCGGCGGGCTGCCTTGATCATGGTTTATGTCAATTTCCGCAGTGAGGTTGCAACGTTTCCTCTTTTTGCAATGCTCCGGCAACGAAAAATTGCGGTCTGCGCGCCCTTGACCATGGTCGCGGAGCGGCGGCTGGTACCCTATCAGATCAGTGATCCCTTGCGGGATTTGCAGCCGGGCTATTGCGGCATCCCCGAACCTGATCCGGCCAGGCTTCACCCTGTTGATCCGGCTGAGATTGACGTGGTTCTGGTGCCGGGCTCCGTTTTTGATGGCCGGGGCGGCCGGCTTGGTTACGGGGGAGGCTATTACGACCGTTTTCTGGCGGCCGAAGCGTGCCGGGCAACCCGTATCGGTCTTGCCTTTGAAGCGCAGGTGGTGGAAGCGTTGCCGCTTCTGCCCCATGACCAGCACCTGCATTATCTGGTCACGGAAAAAGAAATACGAAAAACAGCGGAATAACGAGGGAAATTATGCGAAAAACCGCGATCATGAAAAACGACCTTTTTTTGGAGCATCAACCGGGCAATGACCATGTTGAGTCACCGGAAAGGTTGCGCGTTATCTATGAACAGCTCGAAAAACCAGGCATCAGAGACAATTTCCAGTTTCCTGATTTTCAGGCGGCTGATCATGACATCATCGGCCTCAACCACAGCGATGAGCATATTGCCAGGGTAGCGGCAACGGCCGGCAAACGATTTGACCTGCTTGATCCGGACACCACCACCTCGCCTAAATCCTATGATGCGGCCTGCCTGGCAGTCGGGGCGGTGGTTGAAGGGACGCGGCTGGTTGCGGCCGGTGAGGTGGACAATTGTTTCGCCCTGGTCCGTCCACCGGGGCATCATGCGGAAAAGGGATACGGCAAGGGCTTCTGCCTTTTTAATAATGTGGCGATTGCCGCCCGCTATGCCATCCGGAATCTGGCGATGAAGCGGGTGCTGATCGTCGACTGGGACCTGCATCACGGGAACGGGACCCAGCACAGCTTTTACACTACGGACGAGGTTCTTTATTTTTCCACCCACCAGTATCCCTATTACCCGGGAACAGGCTCCCTGCTGGAAACGGGCGAAGGGAAGGGGGAAGGGTATACCGTCAATGTGCCGTTGCCCGGCGGCCAGGGTGATGAAGAGTTCGCTCAAATCTTCAATACGCTGCTTGTCCCTTTGGCCCGGGCCTATCAGCCGGAAATGATACTGGTCTCCGCCGGATTTGATATCTACAAGGCCGATCCGCTGGGCACCATGAAGGTGACGATTGACGGTTTTGCCTATATGGCCCGTGTCCTGCTGGATTTGGCGGATGAACTCTGCCGCGGCAGATTGCTTGTCACCCTGGAAGGCGGCTACAATGTTGCCGGGCAGCGCGATGGGGTGCTGGCAGTGCTTGCCGAAATGACCGGCAAACGATTTCTCGGGGACGAAAAGTTCCGTTTGTTGCGTCGGACCACGGCGCCTGTTCCCTCCCTGGAGAATGCACAAAAAATTGCAAAAACCTTTTGGACCCTGTAGAGTGGCTGCGGTGTGCTCTGTTTTTTCACGCCTGTTTTCATGCATTATTGACGTGTACTTTCGAGGGGAAATTTTTTGGTATTATCGGCGCGGCTTCATAATTCATCGCTGACCCAGACAAAAATTCTCATGGCTGACGACGATCCATTGGTTCGGGATGCGGTCATGAAAATTCTTGAACTTTTCGGCTATCAGGTTTTAGCCGTTGAAGACGGCCGCGCCGCCCTTGACGCGGTAACGGATGAAATAGACGCCATCCTTCTGGATATCAATATGCCCGGCCTGAACGGCTTTGAGACCATTCAGGCGCTTAATAAACGAAAACTGGATATCCCGGTGCTTTTTCTCACCGGGGCGGGATCCATGGAGTATGCGGTGAAGGCGATTAACCTCGGCGCCTATGACTTTATCCCCAAACCAATCGAGGATCTTGACCTATTTGATGTCAAAATTCGGCGGGCCGTTGAAAAACGAATGTTTCTTCGCCGGGAGAAAACCTATAAGCAGAATCTGGAAAGTGAAGTCAAAAAGAAAACAAAGGAACTGGCGGAAAAGAATCTGTTGCTGAAAAAATACAGTCACCATCTTGAAATATCGTCGGTCAACACCATTATTACCTTGAACACCGCCCTTGAGGAGAAAGATCAGTACACGGCAGGACATACCAAACGGGTTACCGAGTACTCCAAATTGATCGGCAAGGCCATGGGGCTGCCCAAAGGGGAAATTGATGTGTTGAACCGTGCCTGCCAGCTGCACGATATCGGCAAACTTGTCATTGATGTCAGCTGCATCCAGAAAGCGGGCCCTTTGACCGACGAGGAGTGGCTGCTGGTCAAGAAACATCCGGAAATCGGGGAAAACATCATCAAGCCGCTGAACTTTCTCGAAAGGGAAGGTGAGATCGTCAGGCATCATCATGAGCGCCTTGACGGCAGGGGCTATCCGGATGGGCTGCGAGGAGATGAAATTAATTTGCTGACCAAGATTGTCACGGCGGCCGACAGCTTTGACGCCATGACCTCCAAGCGCAGTTACAAGGTCAACATGACCATGGCGGAGGGGGTCAAGGAGCTGCGGGATCATTGCCGGAGGCAGTTTGACCCCGTGGTGGTGGAGGCTTTTGCCGATATCCTTTCCCAAAGAAAATTTGATTAGATTGCGTGCAAAAATATGAATATTTCCAAGGAAGAAGTTGCCAAGGTGGCCCATCTGGCCCGGCTTGATCTCTCGGAGCAGGAAGTTGAAGCAATAACCGGCCAGCTTGACCGGATACTCGGCTACGTTGCCAAGCTCAATGAAATCGACACCACGGACGTGACGCCGACAACCCACGCCCTGGCCGTGCATAATGCCTTCCGGGATGATGTGGTGCATCCCTCTCTGCCCCGGCAGGAGGCCTTGGCCAACGGACCGCGCCAGAACGGCGAGGCCTTTGTCGTCCCCAGGGTCATTTAAGAAAAGAGAACCCGGTTTACAAAATATATCTGGAAATACGGCACCTCGCCGGTTTCCAGATTTTGTTTTCCGACCAAGGAGAACACCTCTGTTGTCAGGTGAGGAATATATGGATTTACATGCTTTGACCATACATGAATTACACCAACTTTTTACCCGCAAGGAAACATCGCCCCTCCATGCGACACAGGCGGTCTTTGACCGTATTGAGCAGGTGGAGGGGCGGGTTGGCGCTTATATCAGCTTGAACAGGGAAAAAGCCTTGCAACAGGCGGATGAGGCCGGCAAAAGACTTGATCGGGGCCAAGGCGGCCCGCTGTGCGGCATTCCTCTTTCCATCAAGGATGTTATCTGCACCAAGGGTCTGCGCACCACCGCCGGTTCCAAAATTCTCGAGACATTTATCCCACCCTATAATGCCACGGTTATCAACAAGCTGGAAGAGGCGGGGGCGGTGATTATCGGCAAGACCAGCATGGATGAATTCGCCATGGGTTCGGCCAATGAAAATTGCGCCTTTGGGGTGCCGGCAAATCCCTGGAAGGCTGATTTTATCTGCGGTGGGTCAAGCGGCGGTTCCGCGGCGGCGGTAGCGGCCGATGAGTGCATTGCCTCCCTTGGCTCGGATACGGGCGGCTCCATCCGGCAGCCGGCATCGCATTGCGGTGTGGTCGGCTTAAAGCCCACCTATGGTCGCGTTTCCCGTTTCGGTTTGCTTGCTTATGCCTCTTCCCTGGACCAGATCGGCCCCTTGACCAAGGATGTACGGGACTGCGCCCTGATGCTGAACGCCATCAGCGGCTATGATGGAAGTGATTCGACCTCGGTGAACCGGCCGGTGCCTGATTACTGCGCCGCCCTCACGGATGGTCTGCGCGGAATGACCATCGGCATCCCGCGGGAATATTTCGGCGAGGGGCTTGATCCGGAGGTGGAGAAGTCGGTGCACGGGGCTCTGGCCAAACTGCGGGAGGCCGGCGCCGAAGTTGCCGATGTCTCGCTTCCCCATACCGAATATGGGGTTGCCGCCTATTATATCATTGCCCCGGCGGAAGCAAGTTCCAATCTGGCCCGGTATGACGGCGTCAGGTACGGCCTCCGCGACATGGAGGCTGATCTGCTGATTGAGATGTACAAGAAGAGCAGGTCCCGGGGCTTCGGCGATGAAGTGAAGCGGCGGATTATCATGGGGACCTATGCCCTTTCCTCCGGCTATTATGACGCCTATTACAAGAAGGCCTCCCAGGTCCGTACCCTGATTGTCGAGGACTACGGAAAGGCCTTTTCCCTCTGCGATGTGCTGGTCTCGCCGGTAACGCCCACCCCGGCCTGGAAAATCGGTGAAAAGAGCCATGATCCTCTCAGCATGTATCTTTCCGATGTGTTGACCATCCCGGCCAACCTGGCCGGAATTCCCGGCCTTTCGGTGCCCTGCGGCATGAGCCGGGCGGGGCTGCCGATCGGCCTGCAGATGCAGGCGGCTCATTTTGCCGAGGAAAAATTGCTGCGGGCGGCGTACAACCTGGAGCAACGGCTTGATCTGGTCGGTAAAAAACCGACTTTATAATATCCATTCAACATCCGACGCACGCTAATGAAACTTTCAGTCAATAAAAATATTGAAACACTGATTCCTTATCCTCCCGGCAAGCCCCTGAAGGAACTGGAGCGGGAATACGGCATTACCGGGTCCATTAAAATGGCCTCCAATGAAAACTCCCTGGGGCCTTCGCCCAAGGCCCTGGATGCCATTCGCCGGAACCTGGTCAATCTGCACCGCTACCCGGACGGCAGTTGCTATTATCTTGCCGCGGCCCTTGCCGAAAAGCTGCGGATACAGCCGTCCGAGCTTGTTTTCGGCAACGGTTCCAATGAGGTGATCGAGCTGTTGGTGGGGGCCTTTGTCAGCGCGGGCGACGAGGTCATCACAAGTCATCCATCCTTTCTGGTTTACCAGACCATGGTCCAGGCCCGAAGCGGGGTGAATATCGTGCTGCCGCTCAAGGATATGGCCCATGATCTTGATGCCATTGTCGCCGGGGTGACCGCAAAGACCAAGTTGATTTTTCTCGACAACCCCAATAATCCCACCGGATCGGTTTTTGGCAGGGAAAAGTTTGAGGCGTTTCTCGCGCAACTGCCGGAAACGGTGATTGTGGTGCTCGATGAGGCGTATGTGGATTTTGTCGATGAATCCGTCCGGCTTGATGTGCGCCGTTATATCCATAATCCGGTGCCGGTGGTTGGTTTGCGTACCTTTTCCAAGGCCTATGGTCTGGCCGGATTGCGGGTCGGGTACGGTATCATGGACGCCGGGATCGCCATGTATCTGCATCGGGTCAGGCAGCCTTTTAATGTCAATGAGCTGGCTCAGGTGGCGGCGCTTGCCTGTCTGGAGGATGACGATCATTACCGGAAAACCCTCGCCATGACCCATGACGGCATTGCCTGGCTTTCCGCCGCGATTGAAAAGCTCGGCTGCCGGGTTTTCCCCACCCAGACGAATTTTTTCCTGGTTGATGTCGGGTCTGACTGCAAGGCGCTGTATGAAAAGATGCTGCGCACCGGGGTTATCGTCCGCCCCATGAGCGCTTACGGATATCCGAATTTCATCCGCATAACGGTCGGCACCGGGGCGGAAAATGAGCGGCTGGTGAAAAGTCTGGCCCAATGTCTAGGCGCCGCGACGAAATAACCTGTCGAAGTGAAGATTTCGTTACGGCGCGTCTGCCGTCATTGATGGCGGCTCGGCGTATTTTTTACAATAATGCTTCTTAGAAGCAAGAGGTTGCCCATGCAGGACATTATCACCATTGACGGCCCTTCGGGCTGCGGCAAGAGCACCATCAGCAGGCTGATCGCTGCCCGACTGGGTTATACCTATCTTGACACCGGGGCAATGTATCGCGCCGTGGGCTACAAGGCGATGCAAACGGGAATCAGTTTGGAAGACGGGCCGGCGCTCGGTGCATTGCTTGACGGCATGGACCTGCGGCTCGCCCCCGGTGACGGGGATACCAGGGTCATTCTTGACGGGGATGATGTCAGTCTGGCAATTCGTACCGCGGAAATGGGATTGGTGGCCTCAAAGGTGTCCGCCTTGCCGGTGGTGCGGCAACGGTTGACTGAAATGCAGCGGCGGCTGGCGGAACAGGGCCGGGTCGTTGCTGAAGGACGGGACACCGGCACCGTGGTTTTTCCCGCGGCCGGGCATAAATTTTTCCTTGATGCGGCCCCGCAGGAAAGGGCCCGGCGCCGGAGCCTGCAGTTGCGGGAAAAAGGCATGGCGGCGGATGAGGAGCAGATCCTTGCCCAGATCCTGAAAAGGGATGCGGACGACAGCAGCCGCAGTCTCGCCCCCTTAAAAGCCGCCGATGATGCGGTTATCATCGACACATCTGCCCTCAGCATCGAGGAAGTGGTTTCGCGTATGCTGGAAAAGGTTGAAAAACAGCAGGAAAAGATCCAGAATAAATTTTAGCTGTTGCATCGATTGCCTGGTTCTCCTTCAATTCCACCGAGGTGTGGCCACATGACGAAATCTCGAGTTCTGAAACGCCATCATCTGATTTATTATCTGGAAGTCTTTGACCTTGAAACCAATGGACTTCTCGGGCATCTTGTCGATATCACCACCCGGGGGATTAAACTCGTCAGTAAAGAGCGTCTGCCGCTCAACAAGACCTTTATTCTCAAATTGATGTTGCCGGAAGGCTATTTTCAGGAAAAGGAAATCCATTTTGAAGGGAAAAGCCTGTGGTCCTCCAATGACATTAATCCGGATTTTTTCGATACCGGTTTCGAGGTTACCAGTCTTTCGCTGGAAGAACGAAAAATTCTGCGTAAGTTGATCGAACAGATCGGGTTTAATGATTGATGCAGCCGGGTGATCCGCGGCCGTTTTTTTCAGGTTCGCGTGTTTTTTCGTTACCCTTGATAACCACCTGAGGGGAGGATCCTCTCCCCGCTTCCCAAATCGCCCATTGCCGCTCCCCTCCCTTTTTGAAAAAAGGTTTCCTCAGAGGATACTTATTGACAAAAAAACAGCTGTCGTCTGTAATCGGGAATAGCTATAGTAGTTTTTGAGTCATTGGAAATGGGGAGTCGTTACGAAATACCGGATCGGGTGACGGTTATTTGGTGATGGTTCCTTCTGCCGCTCTGGGCATTCAGCCGGCCGTGTTGGTGACCGCCACGGCTTTACCCCGGGAGTTTCATGCATGGATATCCACCAACTGCGTATATTTGTTTCTGTTTATCGCAACAGGAGCTTCTCAAAGGCTTCAGAGCAGCTTTTTATCAGTCAGCCGACAATCAGTGAGCATATCAAAAATCTGGAAAGATCGCTTGGCTGTCTGCTTTTTGACCGTCTCGGCAGAAAAATCGAACCGACAAGCGAGGCGGATCTGATCTTTCCCAAGGCCCTGCAGCTCATTGGGGATCTGGAAAAAATCAATGAACTTGTATTGAAAAGCGTTGATCGGGTCAAAGGGAAACTGGTGCTCGGCGCGAGCACCATTCCCGGCAATTACATGCTCCCGGCGCTGGCCGCCAAATTTCGGGAAAATTACCCGGATGTTTCTTTTGAAATCGTTATCGCCGATACCAAGAAAATAACCGACATGCTGGTCAATCATGATTTCTTCATGGGGATTGTCGGCGCCGACATGGAACCGAAGGTTCTTCACTATGAACCATTCCTGGAAGATGAACTTGTTTTTGCCGGTGCGCCGAAATTCTTTCAAAACAAAACATTGAAGAGTCTGAAAATCTATGAGCTGCCGTTTCTTTTGCGTGAAGAGGGATCAGGAACCCGGAAGAATATGGAAGATTTTCTGCAGAGCATGGAGATCAATCTCAAGAAAATGAATGTGGTGGCGGTGCTTGGTTCCAGCGACTCGATCAAACAGGCAATAAAGGCCGGCTTGGGAACCTCCATTCTGTCACGACGGGCCATCGCCGACGAGCTGGCCACTGGCTCCTTGATCGAGATGACTCTTGGGGAAAAGATGAGGCGGGAATTTTATATCGCCACTCACAAAAAAAGAACGCTGCCCGGCCAATATAAGGCCTTTCACGATTTTCTTATCCGGCAGATGCAACAGACGGCTGGGTGAGGAGCAGGACGCAGTGAAGCCCGCGCCAAAGCGACAGGGGGCGCAGAAAAATATCGCATGGAAATTCCGCTGGAATTCCCATGCGATACAAACCGGGGACGCGGCACAATCAAAAACGGTTCCGCACCCGCCAAAAAATCCTCAGACCATCTTGGGTAAGGACCAGTCATTGTGCTCAAATTGGCTATGGTCCGGCTTGGGCGGTTTTGCCTCAGCCAGCCTTTGTTTGAGCCATTTCAGCACCTTGTCGAATTCCGTTGCCATTTCAGCCAGGGCCTTGCCCCGGTGACTGATTTTGTTTTTTTCCTCCATGGAGGCTTCGGCAAAGGTTTTGGCAAATCCCGGAAAGTAAAAAACAGGGTCATAGCCGAACCCGCCTTGGCCGCGGGCCGTGGAAAGAATTTCTCCTTCGCAGCTCCCCTCGTAGGTGAGGGCCGGGCCGGTGGGGACCGCGATTGAAATGACGCAGTGAAAGGCGGCCTTGCGGTTTGCTTGTCCTTCGAGCTCACTGAGCAGCTTTTTGATATTGTCCTCATCCGTGGCGTTCTTTCCGGCATAGCGGGCGGAGTGCACCCCCGGAGCGCCGTCAAGGGCTTCAACAGCCAGACCGGAGTCGTCGGCTATTGCCGGTATGCCGAGTGCCTTGGCGGTAAATGAGGCCTTTTTGTAGGCATTGTCGTCAAATGTTTCGCCATCCTCAATCACTTCCGGAATGGGGCCGAAATCATCAAGACATTTCAAGTCCACCGCGAAATCCTTCAGCAGTTCCTGAAATTCCTTCAATTTCCCCTTGTTCCGCGTCGCAAGGACGATGGTTAATTTATGGGTATCGCTCATAATTCACTCCTGACAGAAAGTATTAGAAAAAGGACCGGGTAATTTGATAGAGAAACAGCAATATGACAATTGTTGGCCGAATATGTCACGCGTTTTTTTGGATTAACCGGCAAATAGGAATATCCCAAAAAAAAGGCCCTCTGCCGGGAAAGAGCAGAAGGCCGTAACAAGGGCGAAACGAAAGTTTGCGGGAATTTGTTTTTTCAGGCGTCAACAAAGCTCTTCATATACTTTGCCGACGAGTTTGGCGGACGGAGTCAAGGTCTTTTCCCCTTCTTGCCAATTGGCCGGACAGGCCTGATCCGGATGTGCGGCCACGTGGATGCTTGCTTTCAATTTGCGGAGCGTCTCGGCGGCACTGCGGCCGACATTGTAAAAATTGACCTCTGACGCCACCACAACGCCTTGAGGGTTGATGATAAATGTACCCCTGAGGGCAAGCCCCGTCTCCTGATCGTAAACACCGAACATTTTGGAAACCTTGCCGGTTGGGTCGGCCGCCATGGGATATTTGGCGTTGGCCAGTGACTTTTCTTCACGTTTCCAGGCAAGATGGGTAAATTGCGTGTCCGTGCTGATGGTGACAACTTCCGCCCCCGCCTTTTTGAAATCGTCATATTTGTCTGCAAAATCAGCAAGTTCTGTGGAGCAGACAAAGGTAAAATCCGCGGGATAAAAAACAAGCACGCACCATTTGTCGGAATTTTTCAACTCCGCCAGAGAAATTTTACCAAAACCGAATTCCGTCGGCAGATATGTGTCCATGGAAAAATTTTCAACTTGTTGTCCGACTTTGACGGGTTTAATGCACTCATGGCCCATTGTTGATCCTCCTGATGATTCTTTGATAAGAAAGTGAAAATTCAATTTTTTCGCGAATCGAATTTGAAATACTCCACATTGTTGCACAAGAGCTCGTCTTTTGTTAAAAATGATAATCTTTATTGACATAAACGTAAAGAAAAAGTTCGTTTTTTTTACTGTTTCTTGACAGTTGCCCGTTTGGTGACTTAAATGGTTTTCATGATAAGAAAAACAAAAATCATTCTGACTGGTTACAGGGCGACCGGTAAAACGACGATCGGCAAACTGCTTGCTGAACGGGTATCTTTTTCCTTCCTGGATGTCGACAAGGAAATTGAGAAACAACAGGGACAGACAATCAATCGGATGGTGGCTGAGCGGGGCTGGGATTTTTTCCGGGGATTGGAGCGTGACTATCTGACCACTCTGCTTGATCGCCAAAATCTGGTTGTCGCGCCCGGCGGCGGTGCTGTTCTCCATCGGGAGCAATGGCGCCGGCTGATGGATGCAAGCCTTGTTGTCTGGCTGCAGGCGAATGTGGATACCATAACAAAAAGGCTGGCCCGTGATGCGGCGTCGGCCGGACAAAGACCGTCTCTCACCGGAAATGACATGATAGGAGAAGTCGAGAAGGTTTTGGCGGAACGGGAGCCTCTTTATCGAGCCGGTTCGCATCTGGCGATACACGCTGAAAAGGAGCCGGCACTGGTTGTTGAGGAAATTGTTGCATTCTGGCAGAGGAGTGAAGAGCCGCGGGAATAAAAGAATTCCCTGAAGCGGCCCAATGATGAGAAAAGAGCAGTTTAAACTGGAAAGCGGAAAAAGGAGACGTCATGGCCGGCAACACGTTTGGGCAGGTTTTCAGGGTAACCACCTGGGGGGAATCCCATGGCACGGCAATTGGAGCGACGATAGACGGGTGTCCACCCGGTATTCCGATCAGCAGTGAAGATATCCAGTCGGATCTGGACAGGCGCCGGCCCGGCACCGGCGGAGCGGCGAGCCCCAGAAAGGAACCGGATAAGGTCGAGATCCTTTCCGGCATTTTTGACGGCTGCACCACCGGGACACCCTTGACCCTGGTTATTTACAACAAGGATGCCCACAGCCGGTCATATGATTATCTCAAGGATATTTTCCGGCCGGGACATGGAGATTATTCCTACTTGATGAAATACGGCATCCGCGACCATCGCGGCGGCGGCCGTGCTTCGGCCCGGGAGACGGCGGCGCGGGTCGCGGCCGGTGCGGTGGCGAGAAAACTGTTGGCCTTCCATGATATTCAGGTGGTTGCCTACACCATGTCCTTGGGGGGAATAGATGCGGAAAATATCGATTTCTCCGCGATCGCGCAGAACAGCCTGTTCTGTCCGGATATGGAAGCGGCCGCCAGGATGGAGGAAAGAATAATACAGGTCAAACAGGAAGGGGATTCTTTGGGCGGCATTGTCGAAATTGTCGCCACCGGCTGCCCGCCGGGGCTTGGAGAGCCGGTATTCAACAAGCTTGATGCCGATCTTGCCGGGGCGCTCATGTCCATCGGCGCGGTAAAGGGAGTGGAAATCGGTGCGGGATTCGAGGCAGCCCGGATGACCGGTTCGCAGAATAACGACCAGCTGACTCCGGACGGCTTCACCTCCAACAATGCCGGCGGCATCCTTGCCGGCATTTCCAATGGCGACCCCATTGTCGCCCGGGTGGCGGTAAAACCGATTCCCTCCATTGCCAGGTCCCAGTGGACGGTGAATTTGGAAAACGAACCGGTTGAGATAAATATCGGCGGACGGCATGATATTTCCGCTATCCCGCGTATTATTCCGGTTTGTGAGGCCATGGTTTGCCTGACCCTGGCCGACCATTTGCTGCGTCTGCAAACCCTCGAATGGACACCGGAGCATTTTGAACTGGACGAAGAGTGACGGCGTGCGCCTTTTTTGAGTGCGTCCGTTTTGTCTCTATTTATCGGGAATGCATCCCGTTCTTGAATTTTTCGGGTAAACAGAAATGAGTTCTCAGAAAAAGATAAAGAAAATTGAAGATATCTGGATCGTCACCAGGGAATTTGACGGTCTGGCCGGGGCCGGCGGGGTAAAGGATGTCTGCCGTCAGCTGGCTGAATCGCTGGTCAAAAGGGCGAATGTTGCGGTCATGCTGCCCATGTATGGCTTCATCAGTCCGGCGGCACGGGGCTTCAAACCTGCCGAATCACTGCAGGTTGACATGCACTACGTCGGCGTCGAAAGGCGGGAAGATGTCCGTATCTGGGCAAAGGAAAAAAAAGAGGGCAAGCGTACCCTGACCATTTACCTGGTGGATGCGGACCGCTTCCGGGAAAAACGCGCGGTTTACACCTATACGGCGGAGGATGAAGAGGAAGACCCGCATCACCAGCGGGGGTCGGGACATTATGACTATTTTGCCATGAATGTCCTCCTGCAGAAGGCGGCCCTCAATTTCATGCTCTTCAAAGGGAAAAGGCCGGATATCGTCCATTGCCATGACGGCCACGCCGCCTTGCTCCCCGTTATGGCTCGCGAACGTGACGGCTTTCGACAGTTTTTTCGCAAAACCGGCTTTGTCGTCACCATCCACAATGCCGGTCTCGGCTATCACCAGGAAGTGGATGATCTGCCCTATGCCAAAGCAATTACCGGACTGCCGTCCCGCATCATCGGGAAAAATCTGCTGGGGGGACGTTTTGATCCCTTTCTCGCCTCAGCTCCCTATGTGGTCATGAACACGGTGAGCGAAAATTACGCCCGGGAATTGCGGGAAAGCGACGACGACGTCATGACCGGCTGGCTCGGTCATATCCTGGCCAACCGGGGGGTAATGCTGCAGGGGGTGACAAACGGAATCAATCCGGATGACTTTAACCCGCAAAATGCCGAGCGGCTCGGTATTGCCGCGCCTTTTTCGCCGGTCGAAAAAAAGCTTGGCGGAAAAGCGGTCTGCCGGCGCGATATTGTCGCCATGCTGGAGAAAAAGGACCTCGGCAAAGTCCTTGTCAGCGGATCGCTGCAGCCGCTGTATGGCCAGCCGCTCTTCACCTTCATTGGTCGCCTGACCGAGCAAAAAGGCGTCGACAACCTGGTGGGGGCACTGGAAACCCTGCTTCCCCTGGATGATGGGTTTCAGGTTCTCGTGCTGGGCACCGGCGTGAAGGAGCTTGAGGATGACCTGCGCAATCTGGCTGAAAACAAAAAGTATGCGGGCAGGGTCTGCGTCCTTTTCGGCTATGATGAGCTACTTGCCAACAAGGTGTATGCGGCAGGGGATTTTTTTCTCATTCCATCCCGCTATGAGCCTTGCGGGTTGACCGATTACATTGCCCAGCTTTTCGGCAATCTGCCGGTTGCTCACCATGTGGGCGGGCTGGTCAAGGTGCAGGACGACAAAACCGGCTTTGTTTATCATGAGCACACCGCCGCCGCCTTGATGGCGGCCATGCAGAGGGCGATGAAGACATTCCGGGAAAGACCCGGGAAAATAGCGGATATGCAGCAAGACAGTGTAAAAGTTATTCAGAATGTCTACACCTGGGATAAAATTGTGCTACGATATATGCAGCTTTACCAGGATGCGCTTGCCCTGTGCCGAAATTGATGCGTGCAGACCAGGGGAAAAATGACTGGTTTGCCCAGCGCCGGGATTTTCATGTCACCAAATTGCTGCAGGGCTTTTACCAGACATCGGAAGTGTTTCTGAAAATATACCGGGACTATCTGCAAAGCGGCCAACCAGCTTACGGAGATATCGAAAATCTGGTCGGTTCAGAAACAAAAAAGGGACGGCTTTGGCGGCTGAAGGACGATTGTCATCAGCTTTGGCGCGACGCGGACCCGACATATCAATTCAATGACTGCCAGCTTGAATGGGTGATGGGGTCTCTTTTCCATGAAGCGATGAAGCTCAAGGAAAATATCTACCTCTTTCAGTATTATGGACCACCGGCCCAGGAGATGGAGGGGCGGGAGCAGCAGATCTTTTCCTTTTGCGGACTTGAGTGCCGCCGTTTTATGGCGCGAATTTCCCGTGAAATCGAGCGTCAGATGGAAAGTTTGGGGGGTATGTTCAGCCGGGCAAGGTATCTGCTGCGCCTCATGCTGCCTGAACAAAGCGGCAATTTTCTTCTGCTCCGCTATCTGGTGGAGCATGGGGAGGCGGTTCGCGACCTGTGGGGCGAGTCGCTTGCGGATATTTTTTCCGATATGTTCCCCGGCGCGCCTGAAAATGGCTTCTGTTATGCGGCTCGGAGTTATTATGACGGCAACTGGTATGAAAAGGCATATGACGCCTATCAGGCGGCGCTTCGCCTCAACCGGCAGTGCGGTGAGGCGATCCGGCGTTCCCATCAGCTGCGGGCTGGATTGAAAACGAAACAGGCATCGGCTCATGCGTCTCTTGGAGGCAAGCGACGTGAAGCCGGTGTCATGAAATAATATCGTCGTTCTGGGATCAGAGAACGGCATAAGGAGCCATAACGAAATGACCGATAATGAAGAGGTTATTTCGTAACGGCTCCTAATCTTTCAGGAGGAGGTCGGCATGGCGGTGAGAATCGGGATCAACGGATTTGGACGAATCGGCAGAAATATTTTCAGGGCGCAGGGCAAAGATCCATTGTTTAAAGATATTGAGATAGTGGCCATCAATGATCTCACCGATCATCAAACCCTGGCCCATCTGTTGAAATATGATTCGGTGATGGGCGTTTACGACCAGGAGGTCCGGCAGTCGGACAAAGGGCTGAAGGTCGGCAACAGAGAAGTGGCGATTTTTAATCACCGGAATCCGGCCGATATCCCCTGGGGGGATCTGGGGGTGGATTATGTGGTTGAATCAACGGGACTTTTTACCAGCGCGGAAAAAGCCGGCGCCCACATCGATGCCGGGGCCAAAAAGGTGGTAATTTCGGCGCCGGCCAAGGGAGGGGTAAAAACAATAGTCATGGGCGTCAATGAGCATGAGTATGATCCGGCCCAGGACCATATCGTTTCCAATGCCTCCTGCACGACCAACTGTCTGGCCCCTTTTGCCAAGGTGATCATGGATCATTTCGGCATCAGGAAAGGATTGATGACAACGGTCCATGCCTACACCAACGACCAGCGGATTCTTGATTTCCCCCATAGCGATCTGCGCCGGGCGCGCGCGGCAGCCCTGTCGATGATTCCCACCAAAACCGGGGCCGCGGCCGCGGTATCGCTGGTTATTCCGGAATTAAAAGGAAAGTTCGACGGACTGGCGGTTCGCGTTCCCACTCCCAATGTCTCGCTGGTTGATGCGGTCATGGAGGTGGAAAAGGAGACTTCGGTGTCCGAGGTGAACGAGGCGTTGAAAAACAGCGCCAATCGCTTTCTCGGCTATTCGGAGGAGCCCCTTGTTTCCATTGATTATCAGGGCAATCCCCATTCCTCGGTGGTCGATGCCATGTCCACCAAGGTGATCGGCAACATGGTCAAGGTGCTCAGCTGGTATGACAATGAATGGGGCTATTCGAACCGGGTGCTGGATCTCATTTTGCTGATGGAAAGCCAGAAAACCATCTAAACCTGGTTCGTTTACGGCACAAAAATCAATAAAGCAACCAAGGAGCCCACGGCGGTCACTGGCGAATTGAATTTGTTTTCCAGTGAGTTCCGTGGGCCCTTTTGCGGTGACCGGATATTTTTTTTCATCTATGAATCAATCTGAAAAACGTCTCCATGAAACCTCCAGCGCCTTAAAGGCAAATCTCCAGGAAACCGCGGTTGCCGATGTCATTATTGATCCGCATCGCGCGGTCTTGCTTGACCTGATTCGTGATTATAAGGGAATTCACAATAACCTCTATGAATTGCTGTATGAGGTGCATCATCCCTATCGCAATTGGAATCTGATCGTTCCCAGACTGCGCACCTTTGTGTTGAAAAATGTCAGCCTTTTTTGCGGCACGACAAAAGGCCCTGAGTCATTCCGTCTTTTTTCCGACATTTTCCTGCAGGTGCTGGACGAAACCCGCAAGAACAAAACCCTGCTGAGTCTCTGCATGGAGTCGCTGCTGGCCTATGTCGACCGCATCATCAACTGCGGCAAGGCCGAATTAAAGGAATATGAAGTGGTGCTGGCGGAGCTTTTCTCCAAGCTGCACGCACTTGACGGTCAGATCATCATGCTCATGGTGCAGGGCCAGCACCCCATGAAAAAAATCGCCGTTTCCCTGGTTGAGTACAGGAAAAAGGAGGCGACATTTCTCATCGAGCCGGCAGTCCGGTTGTTCAAAAGGGTGCTGCAGCTTAATTACCGGTACTGGCTCGAGGTTGACGATCCTTTGCCCTGGTTTCTGGCCCAGTGCAGCGACATGTGTGACAACTGGGACGCGGGCAAGCTTTTTAATGCCATCTCCCACGATCAGATCCGGCTCTACCTGGAAAAGCTTGAGGCGATTCCGGTCAATAATGACCTGGAAAGCCTGCAGGCCATGCTGGCACTGCCGGCCCACATGGACTTGGTGCGCCTTTACCGGGAGATTCCTGAAAAACTGGTTGTCAGCCGGGAAGGCGAGGCAAGGCGGGAAGATGACCGTTTTGCCCAAAACAGAAAACTCATTTTCCTCTTCCGGATCATGCGAACCTCCGGGCTGTATCTGATCCACGAGGAGAGTCTGCGGGAGATCAACCGCAGCCTGGTGCTGCTCATTCGCAAGCAGACTTTTGAGGAAATCGAGTCGTTTCTGCTCACCGCGGTTCAGCTGTTAAAGGAAAATGTCAGACGCTACCCCCATACCGCACTGCAGTGTATCCAGGTTTTGGGGACCGAGGTTTTTCAGCGGGAAAACAGCCGTCTGGTGGAGACCTTCCTTTGGGAGACGGTGCGTTTTGGCTTCCAGTACGCCAATGTTGTCGGCGTCGACCAGGATTGGCAGCCCATCACCAACCCGGCCCATCTGGCCAATATCCGGGTCTGGCTCAATCTGATCATGCAGGAACCGAAATGGTGTTCCACTCTTTTTTCGGCGCTCATCATTAACCTCAAGCTTTCCGGGACCTGTGTCAAGGATACGGACCTGTTCCAGCGGGACATCAGCCATCTGCTCAATCATCCCATTGCGCCGGTGTATAATCTCGTCAAGCAGTTCACCAAACTTATGCCGGTTTTCTTTAATGAAATCGGGGCGGAAGGTCATCTGCGCGACGTCTCCACCGAGCTTGATGAAATCCACAAGCGCAAGGATCTGCTCATACACTTTCTCCGCAAGCAGAGTCATGTGGAGAGCTCCAACCTGATTGTCGGCTTTATCAAGGCCATCATCTGTTTCTGGCACACCCTGGACAAGAATGTCTTGCGGGATTTTTTGCCGGCTGAGGTATTAAATCAGGTGGAAACAAGCGGGCCCTTTGTCGATGAGCTGCATATCCTCACCACCCGCCTCTTTGCCGTGGACCATTTTACCAAGGAAAGCGATCTGTTGCAGTGGGATGAGGAGCAGATCGCCCACTTTCTTGCGCAACAGAAGGATGTCAGTGTCCATGAACTGCGGCGCTTTGAATTGCTGGTTGACATGTACCGGCTGCTTGATCTCAAGTATAACCTGGGCTTTCAGGAGCTGCGCCGCCAGCTGGAACAGGCGGCAAGCGGCGGGTTCCCGGAGATGGAGCAGTTGCTCGCCGATCTTGAAATCTGCGACACCGTGCAGTGTCTGACCGCGCTGCTCGATCATCTTGAACAGCTGAAAGATATCATTTTAAGCCCAAAGATCTTTGAGGCGCGGGAGGATATTTATCATAAACGGCATATTGCGGTCGATATCCCATCGGTGTACGGCCGATACAGCGAAAAGAAGTTTGACGCCCTGGGACTCACCTTCCGGTTGGAAAATCTGGCCAATATCTACTTGGAACGGCTGCCTTCAACCCTGAATCTTTCCTTTGTCACCCGGGCAACCTTTATTCGGATTGTCAAGTATCTGCGCCTTTATCTGCGGGCCCTGCGGATTGACGGCATCACCAGCCGCCGCCTGGAGACCTATGTTGCCCTGCTGTCCAATTCCCTGGGCATAAAACGTTTTTCCTATACCCAGTATATCGATATCTTCCGAGGGTTGTCGGAAGGGGTAAAAGACGTTATTTATGCCTATTACACCAATATCCACCAGAATAACCTCTCCATCATCATTCCCCAGATCGGCGCAGTCAACCTGCTGGCCAAATACCGTAATCTCTGGGAGGATGACGAAACGAGCGTCTCCGGTCGCTGTAACGGCGAGACGATCCATCGTCTTTCCGAGGCCTTCATGCGGGATCTCATCGCCGGCACCTTTGGGCTGCAGCATCTGGATAATTTTATTACCAGAATTTATCAGGTTCTGGAACGGCAGCGCGAGCTGCTTGATGAGCGGCAGCTTGATCTGCTGATGACCTATAATCCCGAAAAGGCCATTCATGAGTTTAACCGCAAGAGCGCCCATGCCAAAAACCTGATTCTGCTCGGCAACAAGGGATTCAATCTCAGCCTGCTCGCCATTGACAACAAACCGGTGCCGCCGGGCTTTATTATTACCACGGAAATTTTTCGCTGCTGGCCGGTGGTGAACAGCTTTTACATGGCGCGCAACGAGTTCATGAAGCAGATGCGTTACGCGCTGAACAAGGTGGAGGAAAAGACCGGCGCCAAATACGGGGATCCGGATAATCCATTGCTGGTTTCGGTGCGCAGCGGGGCATCCATCTCCATGCCGGGCATGATGGCCACCATTCATAATGTCGGGTTAAACAGCGAGATTATCCAAGGTGTCTCGGCAGTGCCGGGCAAGAAATATCTGGCTTGGGACAACTATCGCCGTTTCCTTCAGTCCTGGGGGATGACCAAGGGAATCGGCCGCGACACCTTTCAGGCCTTGATGAATGAAGCCAAGGCCAGGCACAGGGTGACGGTGAAGAGCCAGTTCAGCCCCGACCAGATGCGGGAGCTTGCCCTCAATTACCAGCAGAAACTGAAAGATCTCGGCATTATGATCCCCGATGATCCGTGGCTGCAGCTGGTGGGGGCGATCGAAATGGTGCTTGGCTCCTGGGACGCCCCGAAAACAAGGGGATACCGTAACCTGATGGGCATATCGGATGCGTGGGGCACGGCGGCCATTGTCCAGGCCATGGTTTACGGCAATCTTGGCCCCCAGTCCGGCAGCGGGGTTGTCTTTACCGCCCATCCCTATCGCAAGGTGCGCCGGGTGGCTTTGTGGGGCGACTATGCCCCCGGCGACCAGGGGGAAGATATTGTCAGCGGACTTGTCACCACATTTCCCATTTCGGTTGAACAGGCGGAAATTGATGGGAGACCGGTGGAGTTTTCCCTGGAAATGCGGTCACCCGAGGTCTATCAACGGCTGCTGTCCATTGCCCGGGACCTGGTTTATGAAAAGCAGTGGAATCCCCAGGAAATGGAATTCACCTTTGAAGGCCCACGGGAATCGGATCTGTATATCCTGCAGACGCGCGATATGATCACCATTAAAAAGAAAGAACGGTTCATGGTGTTCAAGGATGAACATCTGCTCAGCAAGGATATTCTGGGGAAGGGAATCGGGGTGAGCGGCAGCGCCATATCCGGCCTTGCCGTTTTCAACGAGGACAATATTCGGCAGATGCGGGAACAGAATCCCGGCACGCCGCTCATTTTGATCCGGCAGGACACGGTGCCTGAGGATATTAAGGAAATTTCCATGGCGGACGGACTGCTCACCGCCCGTGGCGGACAGACGTCCCATGCCTCGGTTGTTGCCTTGCGGCTTGAGAAAACCTGCGTGGTGGGATGCCGTGCCCTGCAGGTTTATGAAGCGGAAGAGCGCTGTGATATCGGCGGCAAAACCGTTCGATTCGGTGACCCGGTCGGCATCGACGGCAGAAAAGGCCTTTTTCTGCAGGGGCGGCATGAAATTCAGGTCGAAGTTCACATTCTGCCTATTTGATGCCCATGAGAACAGGGTGAGGGTATTTCAATGATTGGATGCGGTTTGACATGCAAAGGTGGCGTGGATGGCTAAGGTGCGGGTTGAGCTGGAAAAAGAGCAGCAGGCGGATGGTGGGAGCAGGCGGAAAACGTTTGCCGTTGAGAAAAAGAACGAAATCGCCAAATTGCTTATCAAGGCCGGCATCCTGACGGAAGAGCAATTTCATTATGCCGAGCGTGTTCATGCCAAACTCAGCACCCAGCGGAGTTTGCTCAGCGTCCTGGAAGAGCTGCAGTATGTCACCAAGGAACAGGTGCAGGACGTTTTGCGGTCAGGGCCGGTGTCGCTTCCCTTGGGATCCCTGCTGGTTGAGCTGGGGTACATCAGCGAGGCGGAGCTGGCCATGGTGCTCGCCAGTCAGCAGGACGCCAAAACGGGGAAATTCGGCCAGGCCCTGGTCGATTTGAACCTGGTCGATGAAAATGATCTGCTCCGGGTTCTTTCCTACCAGTTGGGGTTTCCTTTTGTTGAGCCGGCTGTCGCCGAAATAGATCAGAAAATCTTTCAGCGGGGCAGGATGGAGTCTTATCAGGAAAATAGATTTGTGCCGTTGCACCATCAGGACGACGCCATTCTCATTGCCTTTGGTGATCCGTTAAACAAGGATCATGTCAACGCCGCCAAAAAAATCTTCGGCGATGGGATCCGGATCGGCATTGCCAGGGAGAGATCCATTCTGGAATTGCTGAACGCCATTGAAAGCAAGGCGCAGAAAGGGGAAAAAGAAGCGCCGAAGCTTGAAGTAACTGATAATGCGGTGGTGCTGGCGGTTAATGCCATGTTGATTGAGGCCCATAAGCAGAACGTCAGCGACATCCATGTCGAGCCCATGGCCGCGAAGCTGCAGATTCGTTTCCGCCGGGACGGCGTGTTGACGCATTACAAGGATTTTCCCCTGGAAATGGCCCCTGCTTTGTCCAGCCGCATCAAAATCATGGCCGGCGCCGACATCGCCGAAAGGCGCCGGCACCAGGACGGCCGTATTTTTTTTGACGACAAGGATGTCCGCATTGATCTTCGGGTCTCCATTTATGCCACCATCCATGGCGAGAAGATTGTCATGCGTCTGCTCGGCCGGCAGAACGAACTGCTGGGGATTGATGAACTGGGCATGGAGCCGCGGGTGCTGCAGCGATTCATGGAAGAGGCGCTTGATGCGCCAAGCGGCGTCATTATCGTCACCGGTCCCACCGGCTCCGGGAAAACGAGCACCCTGTACAGCGCGGTCAATCATCTTAATAATCCCAATTGCAGCATCATCACCGCCGAGGATCCGGTGGAGTTTGTGATCGAAGGGATTTCCCAGTGCTCGATCAATCCCAAGATTAATCTTACTTTCGAGGAAACATTGAAGCACATGGTTCGGCAGGATCCTGATGTCATTGTCATCGGGGAGATCCGGGACCGTTTTTCCGCGGAAATGGCCATTGAGGCGGCGTTGACCGGGCATAAGGTCTTAACCACGTTTCACACCGAAGACAGCACCGGCGCACTTCTGCGCCTGCTTGACATGCAGATCGAGGCCTTCTTGATTGCCTCCACCGTGGCCGGCATCCTGGCCCAGCGTCTGGTGCGAAAAGTCTGTGATGCCTGTGCCGAAGACCATGTGCTGGGGCCGGATGAGCTGCGCCGGCTGGGATATATCCAGAAAAAGGAAAGCGGCCTGGTTTTCAAAAAAGGGATTGGTTGCCGGAAATGCCGCTTTACCGGCTATATGGGCAGGGTGGCGGTGCATGAATTGCTGATTCCCGGGGAATTGGTCAAGGATGCCGTTATTGCCCGCAAGACGTCTCATGAAATCAGAAAGGTCAGCACCCAGACAACGGGCCTGGTAACGTTGCTTGAGGATGGTATCTGTAAAGCCGGCCGGGGAATGACCAGTTTCGATGAGGTGATTCGCCAGTTGCCCAGGCTGGACAGGCCCAGGCCTCTTGCTGAAATAAAAAGGATGCTAGGTGTGGAAAAATGAATAATGCCCGGTCACTGATAGACCAGATAAACGAGTTTGTTGCCAAAGAGAATTTTCAGCTTCCGGTTTTTAATGAAGTTGCCATGCGTATCCTGAAAATGGCCCGGCATGAGGATTATGATATCCGCGAAATGAGCCGGCTGATTCATCAGGATCAGGTATTGGTGACTGAGGTGCTGAAATCGGCCAATTCGCCTTTTTTCGGCGGGCTTTCGGCCATTACCACGGTAAAGGATGCCATTGTGCGGCTGGGAGCCCGTCAGGTCGGAGAGCTCGCGCTTCTTGCTTCCGAGCGCGTGCAATACCGGGCAAAGGATAAGAAGCTGAACAGGATTTTAAATGAGCTGTGGAAGCATTCGGTGGGATGCGCCATCGGTGCCCAGTGGCTGGCGCGCAGGTTGAGCTATCATGAAAAGGACAATGAAGCCTTTATCGGCGGCTTGATTCATGACATCGGCAAGCTGTTTCTGCTGCGGGTTATCGACACCATGAAAGAATCCGATGATATAGCTTTTGATATCTCCTATGAGCTCAGTTATGAACTGCTGAATTCCTTTCATGCCGAGCAGGGATACAAACTGCTTACAAATTGGAATCTGCCGGCAATCTATTGCGATCTGGCCCGTGATCATCACCTGGAGGATTTTGACCAGGAAAATATTCCCTTGGTGATTGTCCGGCTTACCAATATGGCATGCATGAAGCTCGGTATCGGCATGAGCCGGGATCCTTCCATCGTCCTGGTCAGCACGGCCGAGGCATCGGCGTTGCGCATCAAGGAAATCGTCCTGGCCGAGCTTGAGGTCATGCTGGAAGACGCAATGCAGCTTGCCGCCTAAAACGTTCACACCAGCCGCGACAGCACCTGGTTTGCCACCGGCAGGGCCTGCTGGGAAAGATGGAGATGATCATCTGTGATGACGAGCAGATTTTTTTCAAGCAGTCGATCCATTTCCTTGCCGTAATAGGTTTTCGGGCTGAAGCCGAATCTTTGCTCCAGATCGGTGATTGAAATTCCTTTGATCATCCGTAGACCCATGATGACCGTTTCCCGGAAGAGGGCTTCCCGGCAGAGGCATTCCATGGCGCTATAGGGTGCGACTCCACTGGTAACCCGCTGGATGTAGAGGGCGGGATCCGCCACGTTGGTAATTTTCATGCCGGAAAGCGAGCCCACCGCACCCGCCCCCAGGCCGAGCCACGATCGGTTCTCCCAGTAGTTGATGTTGTGGCGGCAGGCAAAGGCGGGCCTCGCGTAATTTGAAATTTCGTAACGTTCAAATCCCGCTGCGGCAAGAAGCGTGTCCGTCACAAGCGCCATTTCCACCACTTCGTCTTCCGCCGGCAAGCTCAGTTCTTTGCGTTGGATCATCCCGGCAAGAGGCGTGCCTTGCTCCACCATGAGTTCATAAAGGGAAAAGTGCTCGGGCGCCAGGGCGAGCGCCGACTCCAGGGTATGCCGCCAACTTTTTGCCGTCTGCCCCGGCAGTCCGAACATCAGATCCAGGCTGACGTTGTCGAATCCTGCCCGGCGGGACAGAAAAAAGGCCGCGCTGGCGTCATCCGTTGAATGGACGCGTCCTAATATCGTCAGATCAACCGGATCAAAGGACTGCACTCCAATGCTTAACCGGGTCACCCCGCATTGCCGGAGCGCGATGAGCGTGTCGCGCGACAGGCTGTTGGGGTTTGATTCTACCGTGATCTCCGGTTTTGAGGAAAAGGGAAAGGCGGCCAGGCAACCGGCAACAAGCTCGGCAAGCGCGTTGCTTTCGCAGATTGTCGGTGTGCCGCCGCCGATATACAGGGAGGAAAAGATCCTCTGTTTGCACCAGGGATGGTCTGCCATGCTGCTGATGTGGCGGCGAAGCGCATCGAGATAAGCGGAAATTTCATGTTCCCGCCCGGCATGGGAGTTGAATGAACAGTAGCGGCACTTGCTTCTGCAGTAGGGGATGTGCAGGTATATGCCGGTGTTTTCATCCATCGGGGTTACAGCAGGTTGCTGCATGCCTGTTTGATTTCATCCATAAGGCCATGATCGGCAAAACTGAACGGCGCTTCGCCGGCACCGATAATGAGATGATCAAGCAGTTGGATATCCAGCAGCGAGCAGGCGAGGAAAAGGTTGCGGGTGAGTTTTTTGTCGGCCGCGGAGGGCTGCCTGCTGCCGGAGGGGTGGTTGTGGGCAATGATTACCGCAGCGGCATGATGACCAAGGGTCATTTTGATGAATTCCCTGGGATAAATGGAGTTGACCGACAGTGTGCCTTCAAAGAGAATTTCACAGGCAATAATGCCGAATGATGCGTCAAGAAAAATGGCCTGAAACACCTCTTTTTTCAAATCCCGCATGGAGTGAATCAGATAATCGGCCACTTCCCGGGAAGAGCGGAGGTAGTTCTTGCCCTCCAGGCGCTGTTTCAGGTAACGGCGGGCCACGCTCTGGATGAAGTGGATGGCGAAACCGTTGCTCGCCCCGATGCCGCTGACGGTCTGCAGATCAAACGGGGTTGCTTCCAGTACCTCGGCCAGGCTGCCGAATTTTGCCAGCAGCTTCCGGGCGCTTTCCTTGCAGTCGCGGCGGGGAGTGCCCAAGGTAAGAAGCAGTTCAAGGACTTCGTCGTCATTTAAGGCGTCAATGCCGCGGGAAGTGAATTTATCGCGCAGCCTTTGCCGGTGTCCCGTGCCCTTTTCCTTTGTCGTTTTCTCCGCCACGTGGATCGACTGCCCTGTTGTTATTTGCCGAGCTCCTGATTGAAGAGCTGGTTGGCCAGTTGCGGATTGGCCTTGCCTTTTGTTTTTTGCATGAGCTGACCGACAAAATAGCCCATGAGTTTGGTTTTGCCGCCCTTGAAATCCGCGGTCTGCTCCGGGTTGTCGGCAATGATCTGCCGCACCATTTTCAGAAGATCCCCTTCATCGCTCATCTGCACCAGATTTTTTTCCTTGACGATGGTTGCGGCATCCTTGCCGCTTTGCATCATGTCGTCAAAAACGGTTTTGGCAATCTTGCCGCTGATGGTGCCTTTGTCCACCATGGAGAGCAGGGCGGCGAGGTTTTGCGGGGAAACGGGGAAGCCGCCGATGTCAAGGCCGTCCTCGCCCTTTAACTCGCGCAGCATCTCGGTCTTGATCCAGTTGCCGAGCTTTTTTGCTTCAGGATAAAGGCCAAGGGCGCTTTCAAAGTAATCGGCCAGCTCCCGGGAAGAGGTGAGTATGGCGGCGTCCTCTTCATTGAACCCAAGCTGGGTCATGAAGCGATTTTTCTTTTGGTCGGGCAATTCCGGCATGGTCCGGCTGACCCGCTGAATCCAGTCATCATCAATGACCACCGGAATAAGATCCGGATCGGGGAAATAGCGGTAATCGTGCGCTTCCTCCTTGCCCCGCATGGAGTTTGTCACGTTTTTATCGGCATCCCAGAGCAGGGTCTGCTGTTGAATCCGGCCGCCGTCCAGCAGGATGTCACGCTGGCGGCGGACTTCATATTCCAGGGCCCGCTGCACATTGCGGAAGGAGTTCATGTTTTTCAACTCCGTACGGGTGCCGAATTCTTTCCGGCCCACGGGGCGGAGGGAAATGTTGGCATCGCAGCGGAAGCTGCCCTCCTGCATGTTGCCGTCGCAGATATCGAGGTAGCGGAGGACTGCATGCAGCTTTTTCAGATAGGCGGCGGCCTCCTCGGGAGAGCGGATATCGGGCTCGCTGACAATTTCGATCAAGGGAACGCCGGTGCGATTCAGGTCGACGTAGCTCTGGGGTTTGACCTCGTCATGCACCAGTTTCCCCGCATCCTCTTCCATGTGAATACGGGTCAGGCCGATGCGGCGCGTCACGCCGTTCACCTCGATTTCAACATACCCATGTTCGGCAAGGGGCAGGTCAAACTGGGATATCTGATATCCCTTGGGCAGGTCGGGATAAAAATAATTTTTGCGGGCAAACTGATTGCATTTAGTGATTCGGCAGTTGGTGGCCAGGGCCATTTTAATGGCGAATTCCACCACCTGCCTGTTGAGCACCGGCAGCACGCCGGGCATGCCCAGGCAAACAGGGCAGGTATTGGAATTGGGCTGTCTGCCGAATTCGGTGGTGCAGCCGCAGAATATTTTCGTTTTTGTTTTCAGTTGGGCATGAACTTCAAGCCCGATGACGGTTTCAAAATCCATAACAATATGTGATACCGAAATGATTGAATGAAAAAGATGCGGGAAAGTGCGCTCCCGCATAAAAAAATGACGCAGGCGACCAGGGTCGGCTTCATTCCATTTTGTGAATCCATTTACTGATGCGGTCGCGTTCCTCCTGCCAGCGGGCCGGACTGATCCGCACATCGAGAAACAGGCGAAACAGGTCATCAACCGTGCGGCTTGCCTTTTCCAGCATGCCGATGCGGTCAAGCAGCCGGCCTTCCACGGCTTCGGCCGTTTCGCCTTCTTCCGCTTCGGCCATTGTCCGGGGTGGCTTGACACTGCGGAACTCAAGCAGGCTGGCCTTGATGGTCATGTGCCATTCATATTCACCCTGAACCATATGGATGCGTGCCTGTTCCAGTTTTTTCCCCATGCGCAGACCGGTGCGCGCTTCCTTCAGTTCGGCTTGGAGCCCCTGGCAGATAATTTTTTCAAATGCTTCACCCTCGCCGTATTCGAGCAGCATGTGTTTTTCAAAGACAAGCTGGATGTCGCCCGTACCGGGCAGGGCGACCGTGCCCCCGCGCTCGTCGCTTTTATACCAGAGCCAGGTGAGAAACTCCTGGCCGAGAAATCGTTTTTCGATGATTAAATCAACTAAATCCATGTTGCGCCTTTAAATGAGAATGTCCGGAGAAAGACGTGACAGGGCGTCATGGACGTCCGGTTCGAGAAGATGTTCGGCGGTAAGATAGGGGATTTGCAGCCGCAGGGAGAGATCGAAAGTTTTTTTAAAGAAATCTTCCAGCTCGGTCTGCGCTTTGAGGCTGGTGGAAAAAAAAAGCAGGTTGCCCTGGGAAAGATTCCAGCAGAGATCATAGGTCGCCGGAACCGGAACCGCTTTTTTCAGCAGCATCAATTTGACATTTTCCTTGATTTCTATTTTCTGCGACCGGCTTAATTTTGGAACCTGCCGTTCTTTTTTAAGCCGTTCTTCTTCTTTCAAGGTAAATTTTTTCAAAACATTGGGAGCAACCTTGCGTTCGTCGATGCGCATGGTGAGCACAATGTAATCGCCGACGGCAAAGGAGGCATACTCGAAGGAAGAGTCAAACATGCTGAGCACCGAGACCCAGCCGACCGACCGCTCTTCATAATTGTCGTCGATATCGCGAAAGGCATTGTCCTTGATTCGTTCAGCGGCAAAATCAAGAAAATTCGGCACCATCTCGCCTTCAACGGCATAGCGGACAAAGGTTGCTGAAGAGGATAAAAGCCCCATGAAAAAAACCTTGTAAGAGATTAACGGGAAAGGGAGAAATATTTATTTGTAAAAAGCAAGGATAGCAGACCTGCTCTGCGATCACAAGGACTTTTCCTCCGAAAAAAAAGGCATGCAATCACTTCTTTCTCGACAAAAAAATGAAAAAGTGTATAAAAGGGGGATTGACAAAATAAATCGACTGGGGTAAAAATGCCGCTTCTTAAGCGGGTCGTTAACTCAGTCGGTAGAGTATCTGCCTTTTAAGCAGAGAGTCGCGCGTTCGAGTCGCGCACGACCCACCATGCAGTCCCCATCGTCTAGCCAGGTCCAGGACACCGGCCTTTCACGCCGGCAACAGGGGTTCGAATCCCCTTGGGGACGCCAGGGAAATTCAAGGAGTTAGCTCACACGGGCTAACTCCTTTTTTTTTGGCTTCGGCGTTTCGCTGATTTTTGCGCACCGTGCCGCAAAAAAGCGTGAAAATATCGAAATTTCCATATCAATACTTTAATTCGTAAGCAAAAACATTTATATAAGTCTCTTGTATAATTATCCAAAAAAGATTAATGTAATTAGTAATCATTTTTATAGTTTGCAAGGAGGATGCAATGGAAGCCCAAAACAAACTGCGCATGACCAAACAGCGGCAAGTAATTCTCGAAGAATTACGAAAAGTTAAGACGCACCCGACAGCTGACGACATGTACCAGATTTTACGGAAAAGAATGCCGAAAATCAGCCTGGGAACTGTTTACAGAAATCTCGAGATATTGTCCGACACCGGTATCATTCAAAAACTGGATGTGGGTGGAACCCAGAAAAGATTTGATGGCGACATCAGCATTCATTCACATGTCCGCTGCGTTGTTTGCGGCAAAGTCGGGGATATCGATATCGCCCCCGGCTACGACATCGAAGGCGAGGCGCAGAAGATGACGGATTTTCAGATAATTCGCCATCGACTGGAGTTTACGGGTTTTTGTCCCGCCTGCCGGCAGAAGAAAGGCAAAATCGCGTAAATTGTGGCCTTGCTGCGGTGAGGTGCGGGGAGGCGACGGGAATTTTTTCATGAATCCGTCAAATTTCCTTGCAATATGACGACTTTTTGTGGCCCAATAAGGTGTGAAGTACATCGCTGCTTGCATCTGCGGCCTCCTTTATGCGCGTTAGCAGAGAACGTTGAAGCACTCTTGTATCCATTATCCCCCCCAAAATATTAATTGAGAAGGAGTAATGACATGACAAAACAGTTGCAAGTCTACAAGTGCGAAGTGTGTGGAAATATTGTTGAAGTACTTCATGCCGGAGCGGGTGAACTGGTTTGCTGCGGCCAGCCGATGAAACATCTGGTTGAAAATACGGTGGATGCCTCCAAGGAAAAGCACGTTCCGGTCATTGAGAAAATAGACGGCGGCTATAAAGTGAAAGTCGGTTCCGTGGCCCATCCCATGGAAGAAAAGCATTATATCGAATGGATTGACCTGGTTATTGACGGGAATACGGTCCAGCGCACCTTCCTCAAGCCCGGTGCAGCTCCGGAGGCGAGCTTCAAGACGAGCGCCAAGGATGTGGCGGCTCGGGAATACTGCAATGTTCATGGTCTGTGGAGAGCCTGATTCATGTTAAGTGATAAAATGGAAAAGGCGTTAAATGAACAGGTGAACTGGGAGCTGTATTCCGCGTATTTCTATCTTTCCATGAGCTCCTATTTTGAGTCAATCAGTCTGTCCGGCTGCGCAAAATGGATGCGCGCCCAGGCCCAGGAAGAGCTGTTTCACGCGATCAAGCTCTATGATTACATTAATGAACGAGGCGGGCGGGCCATCATGGAAGCCGTCGCGAAGCCGCCTTTTCAGTGGGAATCCCCCCTGCATGTTTTTGAAGAGGTGCTGCGGCATGAGCAGAAGGTGACCGGCCTTATCAACGAACTTGTCAACAAGGCACTTGATGAGCGGGATCACGCCTCGAATATTTTTCTGCAGTGGTTTGTTTCCGAGCAGGTGGAGGAAGAGTCGTCAGTCGGCGGCGTCCTTGAGAAGTTCCGGCTGATCGGCGACAACAAGAGCGGATTGTTTGCCATTGATCAGGAGCTCGGCCAAAGGGTTTTTACCCCTCCCCCGCCCAAAAAATAGTCGAACCGCCAAAAAAAAGCGAAGAAGCCGCATGACCGCAAAGTCATTGCGGCTTTTTTTTTGCGCCGTCATTTTTTTGAAATTGCGATTGTTCGTTTGGAATGGTAACTGTTCTGTATTATTTGATAAGATCAAATCATAATTCGAGGAGGACGCAATGGGAGCACTGGAGGTAAAAGATAAAATTTTCTGGGTCGGCGCGGTGGACTGGAACATCCGTGATTTTCACGGCTATTCCACCTATAAGGGGACGACGTATAATTCCTTTTTGGCCATGGATGAGAAAATCGCCCTTTTTGACACGGTGAAAAAGCCTTTTAAGAATGAACTGCTGCACCGCATCAATAAGCTGACCGATCCGACCAAGATCGACTATATCATTGTCAACCATGTGGAAATGGATCACTCCGGTTGCTTGCCCGAGATTGTCGAGCTGGTGAAACCTAAAAAAATATTTTGTTCTCCCATGGGAGAAAAGGCGATTCAAAGCCATTTTCATCCCAAGGACTGGCCGCTGGAAGTTGTCAAGTCGGGGGACACTCTCAGTTTGGGGAAGAAAACCGTGCACTTCCTCGAAACGCGAATGCTGCACTGGCCGGACAGCATGTTTTCTTATATCCCGGAAGACAAGCTGCTCATTTCAAGCGACGCATTCGGTCAGCACTGGTCCACGTCGGAACGCTTTGATGACGAGGTCGGTCAAGAAGAACTGATGGCCCATGCCGCCAAGTATTACGCCAATATCCTCATGATTTTTTCTCCCAATGTGCAGAAGCTGCTGCAGTCGGTTAAGGAGATGAACCTCGATATTGATATGATTGCCCCTGACCATGGGCTGATCTGGCGCAAGAATCCCGGCCAAATTCTGGAAGCCTATGAAAAATGGTCCAATTACCACGCGGAAAAGAAAGTGGTGATGGTCTACGATACCATGTGGCACAGTACGGAAAAAATGGCCAAGGCAATCTGCCAGGGGCTCATGGAGGAAGGGGTCAGCGTTAAGCTGATGGATCTCAAGGTGAACCACCGAAGCGATGTGGTCACCGAGATTCTTGATGCCAAGGGTGTTTTGTTCGGCTCGCCGACATTGAACAACGGCATGTTGCCCACCATGGCCGACCTGCTCACCTACCTGAAAGGATTGCGGCCGAAGCGCAAGGTCGGTGCCGCATTCGGTTCCTTCGGCTGGTCCGGCGAGGCGGTGAAGCATATCAATGGCTATCTGGAAGAAATGGGGATTGATATCATTGATCCGGGCATCAAGGTGAAAAACGTGCCCACCCATGAAGATTTTCAACAATGTTTCGATCTCGGGATCAAGGTAGCCCAGGCGGTGAAAGCCGAATAACTGCTACGTGCCGGAGAGCTTCGTGAAGGAACGGGAGATAAAAAAAAGGCTACAGCGTCTGCTCAAGGAAAAGGATCTCGAATATATCCTGAGGGAGCTCCGCGCCGTTGCCCCCCGGAATCTTGTGGCGTCCTTGCTGTCCTCCCTTTACCAGACCGATGAGCGGATCAAGTGGAATGCGGTCACCGTTATCGGTGAAATCATGAACGACATTGCCCGGGTCGATATGGAAGCGGCCCGGGTTGTCATGCGCCGTATACTCTGGAGTCTTAACGAAGAATCAGGCGGCATCGGCTGGGGCATGCCTGAGGCAATGGGGGAGATCATGGCGGTCAACGGCCGTCTGGCCGGCGAGTATGCCCATTTGCTGGTTTCCTATATGCGGGAGGAGAATTACCTGGAACTGCCGGCCCTGCAGCATGGGCTGCTGTGGGGAATCGGACGTCTTGCCATGGTGCGCCCCGAACTTCTTCTCAAAAACGATGCCGACGGCCATATGGTCATGTACCTGGAATCAGCCGATCAGGTGGCGGCCGGTCTGGCCTGCCGTAATTTCGGCCTCCTGCATGTGCAGGAGGCCGCCTATCAGATCCGCCACTTTCTTGACAGTCCCCATGTCCTTGCCCTGTATGAGGATCGGCGCCTTTTTTCCACCACGGTGGGGGCGCTGGCCCGGCAGGCGTTGCAGCGTCTCGGCGTTTGCGCCTGAACCAACCGGAGCGTGGAGAGCGTGAGGTCAGGGAAGAATCTGCCCCCTGGCACTGATGACATACTCCCGCTGGGGGATTTCTTTCCCCGCTTTGTGCAGCGCTTCGCTGATGATGCTGCGCATGCCGGCGCAGCAAGGCACCTCCATGATGACCGACGTGATGCTTTTGATTGATCGGGTCCGGAATATTTCCGCAAATTTTTCCACATAGCTCTGCCGGTCATCAAATTTCGGACAACCCATCATAACCACCCGTCCTTGGATGAAATCCCGATGAAAATCAGGATAAGCGATCGGCGCACAGTCGGCCACAATCAGCAGATCGCTTTTGTCGAGAAAGGGGGCGGTGGCCGGAATAAGCCTGATCTGTACCGGCCAGTGGCTGAGGGCGGATGCTGCCGTATCGCTTGCCAGATCGCGCGGCATATTGGCCGCCTGACATGTGTTTTGTGGGGTGAAGCTCTGCAGGGTTGCGGACGGACAGGAACATGTGGGGCTCGATTTTTTCTTCTCGGGCCGTTCTTTTTCCTTGAGAAATTCCTCCACCGCCTTTTCGTCAAAATCATCGGCTGTCCGTTCAATGATCTGCAAGGCTCCGGTCGGACACTCGCCGATACAGGCACCCAGACCGTCACAATATTTTTCCGCAACCAGGCGCGCCTTGCCGCCAATAATCTCCAGGGCTCCTTCCGCGCATCCGGTCACGCACTGGCCGCAGCCATTGCAAAGTTCTTCATCGATTTCTATGATTTTTCTTTTTATCTTCATGGTGTTACCCCGTGGTTATTTTTTAAGAAGAACATCGGCGGCGATTTTTCTACCGGCCGTGGTGAGGAATGATTTTTCTATAATCTTTTGCAGATGAGCGGCCGGGGAAGTCTTCTCCCTTTGTTTCTCATCAAGATTCACAATGAGATCAGCATCATACAATACTTTGAAGTTGGTTGTTTCCTCGGCCCGCGGCAAGTGATGGTGGCCGATGATGTCGCATACCTCGTCAATCAGTCCAGGCTCCGCCTGCAGGCTTGTCAGGATTTCCCTGGCAACAGGGGGGCCTTCCTGATGCTGATAGCGGGGGGAGCTGCTGTTGAATTTCCGTTCCGCCTCTTTGATGCCGATATCATGCAGGTAGGCGGCGATGAGGACAACCGCCGGGTCGCCTTGTTCGGAGCGATTTATTTCTTCGGCATAATAGGCCACTTTGCCGGCATGGCCGATTCGTTTGAAATCGGTGCCGAAATAACGTTTCATGGCGACCGCCACCCGCTCTTTTAAGGACTGGCCGGCGGAGGATTTGATCTCATCGGGAAGCGTCCCCAGGCATTGTTCGGCGTATGGGCAGTAAGCCGCGCAGCCGAAATCTATTTTGGGGTTCAACATGCGGTGGCCGCAACCCGAACATTTTCTGCTTGAATCATCCTTGAAAAACTCAATGGCGTGAGCGCATTTGGGGCATTTTACCTCAAAAATGGCCTCGCCTTCCCAATAACGGCTGTCTTGTCCCGGGCATTTCATGGGCTCGCTCCTTTACGTTGGCAGGGAAAACTTTCAGGGTCGCGCGTATTCTCTTTTATATTATCAGAAAATTCTATTTCCCGGATACCGTCTCCTGCGGATTAAATTCCCTGATCATCATGTCCGGAGAATTTTTTGTTTTTGCAGGAGTGGCACCGTCCTTTTAGTGTTACAGTACCAGAAGCAGGCGGGACCTCCCTTGACTTAGGTCAACCACGAGAATTTTTTTTGTTCATGGCGGAAGGCACCATCAATCCCGGGCGGCACGAAGAATAAATTGACAGGAGAGGCGCGGAAGGATAGAAAATTGTTATGCAGGCGGCAGGTTACTTCTTGGCAACGGACGGATTGTCGTTTGCTTCCTTTTTTTCGTGCAGAGATGACGAATGGCTGATTTCTCCACCGTATTTTATGCGTTTCTGAAGAAAAATTTTGTTACTGCCGTGTATGACAATGCGGAAAAGGAGGTTGTCCGCAAGGTCATCCTGATGCACGGCATAGCCCTCCTCGGCATGGTTTTTCTTGGTTTTCTCGGAGCCCTCGCCCTTTATCAGAAGGCATACCTGCTTGCCCTCTTTGATTTCCTGACGCTTTTTTTGCTGGGCATTGTTCTTTTCATCCTGCGCAAAACAGGAAGGTATCTTTTCTGCTGTTTTGCCGGTGTCGCACTCATGTACGGCCTGTATCTGTTTCTTTTTTTTACCGGCGGCGTCAAGGCCACGGGCTTTATGTGGCATTACACCTTTCCCCTTTTTGCCGTGTATCTGCTGGGCAGCGGTTACGGCGCCCTGGCCGCGATCATGCTGCTGATTCCCGCAACTGCATTCCTGGTTTATGATATCGGCAGCGAAGCCGTGAATCTCTATTCTTTTGATTTTGCCACTCGCTATATCCCTTCGTACCTGGCGGTTTTCATGTTTTCCCTGATGTTTGAAAAAAGCAGGGAAAACGCCCACCGCGAATTGCAGGATGCCTATCTGCGGCAGGAAAAAATGGTGGAAGAGCGAACGACTCAGCTCAAAAAGGAAATTGAAACAAAGGAGGTCATTGCCGGACAGCTTCGCCAGGCACAGAAGATGGAGGCCATCGGACTCATGGCAGGAGGCGTTGCCCATGATCTCAATAATATCCTTTCGGGCATCGTGACCTATCCGGAATTGCTTTTGCATCAAATTCCCCCCGACAGTAACCTGCGCGAACCCCTGCAGACCATCAGGCAATCGGGGGAAAAGGCCGCGGCCGTGGTGGCCGATCTGCTGACCGTGGCGCGGGGGGTGGCGACGCCCAAAAAGGTTTGCGACCTCAACGAGCTGATTGCCCATTTTCTTTCTTCACCTGAATGTCGGAAGATTCAGCAGTTGTATCCCGGTATCCGCTGGTTGCATCTTGCGGACCGGGAGCGATTGCCGATTTTGTGCTCGCCTGTGCATATCAGTAAATGTTTCATGAATCTGGGGCTCAACGCGGCTGAGGCCATTGGCGGCGAAGGGACGATCACGTTCAGCGGCACAGCAGGACGGCAGCAGGCACAGACGAAAACGGGCACGAAAATAAAGGCAGACCATGTCGTGCTTCGTGTCAGTGATAATGGTCCCGGCATTGCGGAGAAGGATCTGGAACATATTTTTGAACCGTTTTTCACCAAAAAGGCCATGGGGCGCAGCGGTACAGGACTTGGACTCGCGGTTGTCTGGAACACCGTTCATGATCACGATGGTTTTATCAAGGTGCGGAGCAGCGACAGCGGGACGGTGTTTGATTTGTATTTCCCGCGGGCGGAAGGGAAGATCGACGAACAGGTCCATGAGGTGCCCATGGAAACGCTGCAAGGCAAAGGCAAGGTGCTGGTGGTTGATGATGAAGAACAGCAGCGGGAAATATGCCAGAGAATCCTGACCATGCTCGGGTATACCGTGACAACGGTTTCTTCCGGTGAAAAGGCCCTTGATTTTCTGAAAAAAGACAGGGTCGATCTGGTTATTCTCGATATGCTGATGGAACCCGGCATGAACGGTCGCCGGACCTATGAAAAAATCGTAACCATCCATCCCGGCCAGCGGGCGTTGATTGCCAGCGGCTTTGCCGAAAATGAAGACGTACAGGGGACGATAGCCATGGGTGCCGGGGGCTTGCTGAAAAAACCCTACAGTGTTGAAGAATTGGGAACAGCGGTACAACGGGAGATTCGGCGTTAATAGATGATTTTGTTTGCGAAATTATCCCACTGGCTGAAAACGGCTATTGCCTGTTCGCGCATCACCTGGTGCATGGGCATCTTTCTATTCTCGGGAGGAAGCAGGAGTTCCTGGTAAAGAAATTCATCGACGAATCCGAGGCCTGCCGCATCCCGGCGAGTGGCGGCGAAATAGATTTTTTCAACTCCTGCCCAGTACAGGGCGGAAAGGCACATGGGGCAGGGTTCGCAGTTGACATAGATAACGCATCCCGCCAGGCTGTAATTGCCTAATCGCCGGCATGCCTTGCGGATGGCCACCATTTCCGCATGACAGGTGGGGTCATTTTTTTTCAGCACCTGATTCCAGCCCCGGGCGATAATTTTTCCATCCTTGACGATGACGGCCCCGAATGGGCCCCCATCTCCCTGCAGGGATTTTTCTTTGGAGAGCCTGATTGCCTCCTGCATGAAGTTCGGATTCATGATCGTTTTCCGCTGAAAGAAAGAGGGTGTCGCCCGCACGGGAACAGGTGAGGGGAAAATGCCGTTTGCCGTTTCATACCGCACTATACCGTGAATGAAGCATTGATTTATAGGAAAATCTCGCGTACTTTGTCTCTTTTTCCGGCAAGAGCGACGCCAATGGCTCGTTGCCGGTGCAACGGCAATACACAAGAGAGAAACAAAGTGGATTATTTTCTTATCATACTTTCATATCTGGTTGGTTCGATTCCTTTTGGTCTTCTGCTGGGAAAGCTTGCCGGGGTGGACGTCCGCAGGGACGGCAGCGGCAATATCGGCGCAACCAACGTCAGCCGCCTGGTGGGCAAAAAGGTGGGCGCGTTGACCCTGTTGCTTGACGCGGCGAAGGGATTTGTGCCGATGCTCGTCGCCGATGGTCTGGGGGCCGACGGCAATGTTGTCATGCTGTGCGGCGGCGCGTCGTTTCTCGGGCATCTTTTTCCCCTGTATCTGAAATTCAAGGGGGGAAAAGGGGTCGCCACCGCTCTCGGAATCTTTTTGTATCTCTCGCCCGTTGCGCTGCTCATCTGTATCGCTGCTTTTGTCGCGGCTGTCGGTCTTTCCGGCTATGTTTCGGTCGGATCGCTTGTGGCCGCGGGCGTCATGCCCGTTGTTGTTTTTTTGCAAAAAGGAACCGGCGGCTGCTTCTTCCTGGCGATTTTTGTCAGCCTGCTTGTCTGGCTGAAGCATCGTGACAATATTGCCCGGCTTGTCCGCCATGAAGAAAAAAGCTGGAAAAAGAAGTGACGTCTCATGACCAAAAAAGACTGGGAAAAAATAATCGCGGCCCGAGAGGTGCTGGGCCTGGGAGAGGCGGCGAGCCTGGCTGAAATAAAAAAAGCCTATCGCCGCCTGTCAAAAATTCATCATCCCGATATGGCGGGTGGGGGCAAGGAAAGCCAGAACAAGATGCGTCAGGTGACCGAAGCCTACCAGGCGCTCTTGCTGTATTGCAAGAATTATCGTTTTCCTCTGGTGATGCAGAAGGAGACCCTTGATGCCGAGGACTGGTGGTTTGATCGATTCGGCCGGGATCCCCTGTGGGGAAAAAATGAGGACAGTGAGTAGGGATTGCCGGGGGACCGTCCTTTTTCCAGGTCATTCGGCAACGGCCCCGTTATTGCGCTGGAGCCGTTGCCGCACAACGGTTTAATTGAGATATTGCTCATTTGTCGTTATTTTTCCGTTTTTCATCAGCAACATGGTCCATGCCTCCATGATTGCTCTTTCCTTCTCCGCGGTTAATTGGGCATCAAATGCCTGGCGCGCCTGCTCGCTGTCTTTGCCCACATCTTTTTTGTCCTTGAAGCGGCAGACATAAAAAGCGTTTTCCGCTTCCAGGATGGTTTCCGGATAGGGTGTTTTTTCATTGAGACGGAATCCGGCTTCGATGACCGCGGCCGGCAGACCGTCCGCGGTCATACTGCTGCGGGAAAAATAGGCCGATTCTTTGACTGCGCCGCCTTTCTCCTTGATCTTCTCAGCAAAGACCGCGTCTTTTTCCTTGACCGCAATCAACGACTCTTCGGCCGCCTTCCGGCTGATGTTTTTTGCTTCCTGGGCGATGAAATCCTTTTCCACCCTCTCCTTGACCGCGTTTAATTCCGGAACCACCGGTTCCTTTGTGTCGGCAACAAGAAAGATGATAAAGCCGTCCGGGGTTTCAAGCAGTGAACTGAGCTCTCCCTTTTTCAGCGTGAAGGCCGTATCGATGACGGCCGGGGCGTCGGCCAGAGCAGCCGGGGGGGAATCCTGGGAGAAAAAATCCGTTTCGGCCGGGGTGACGCTGAAATTTTCCGCGTATTTTGCCAGGCTGCCGGCAAAAATTATTTTTTCATACGCCTCATTGGCCTTTTCAAAGACAATGTTTGCCGCTTTCTGCTGTTTCAGCTTGTGCTCAATGTCGTTTTTTGCCGTCTCCAGGGGAGTGACTGCCGCCGGCTGGATGTCCGTCAGCTGGATAATATGATACCCGAACTGGGTGGTGACCACATCACTGATTGCCCCTTTGGCGAGAGCGAAAACGGCATCCTCAAATGGTTTCACCATCTGGCCGCGAGTGAAAAAATCGAGATCTCCGCCTCTGGATGCGGAGCCGTCCTCGGAAAATTGCCGGGCCAGGGAAGCAAAATCTTCGCCGGATTTGACCCTGGCCAGAATGGCATCAATTTCCTGTCTGCGGGCAGCCCTGTTTTCCTCGGTGGTTTGTAAAAGGATATGGCTGGCGCGTCTTTTTTCCGGCCTGCTGAATTCACTTTCATGGCTGCGGTAATACTCTTGTATCTCCTCCTCCGAGACAGTGAGATCTTTTGTCGCCTCGCTGTTGCGAAAAGCGAGGTAGGAAAGTTTCAGCTGGAGGGCGGTCTTATAGTTCTCTTTGTTCTTTTCGAAGTAGGTGGCGAGTGCCTCAGGGCTGACCTGGACCTGATCGACATAGTCCGCGGGGGTGAATACCGCATAATCGAGTCGGATTTCCGCGTTTTCATAGAGAAATCGCGTTTCTGATTCATGATTTGTGATCCTGGCGAAACCGGCTAGTTGGTCGGCTATTTTGCCGAGCAGGAGGTCGTTGCGCAAGCCGGCCTCAAATTTGGTGGGAGTAAGCTGCGAGGCCTTGAGCACTTCGTGGTAGCGGTCAACATCGAACAGGCCGTTGTTCTGAAAAACGGTCATCTCCTTGACGGCATTTTGTATTTCCGCATCACTGACATGGATGCCCATTTCCGCTCCGCCCTGTTGCAGCAAGACCTTCTGAATCAGATCTTGAAGCACCTGTTTCTTGACGCCGAACGACTCGACGAATCCTTTCGGCAGGGTGCCGCCGAACTGATTCCTGTAGTTGTCGAGGGTGGTCCCCAGTGCCTTGTCGTACTCGCCCAGGGTGATCGGTTCGCCGTTGACGGTGGCTACGGCGTTGCGCGCCCCGCCCGTGTTGTTGCCGACGCCCCAGAAAACAAAAACAACGATGATGATGAGGACAGTGGCCTGCAGGTACGGCGACTGGGCCTTGCGGCGAAGAAGGTCAAGCATGGGTAAGGCTCCTTTGGCGAATATTTATTGGCTGCGATGACTACTGCTACGCATCTCAATTAATTTACTCATTATTAATTGTCAATTTTCAATTGTCAATTTACTTCGTTTCCGCGAGATTGGCACCCCAGGAAAGATTGACCAGGAGAGGCACGGCAAGCTGCATGACATTTTCCATGGCCTCGCGAACAACGGCGCAGGTGGCTTTGAGTTCGTTTTCCGGCACCTCGAAAACAAGCTCGTCATGGATCTGCAGCAATAATTTGCCGTTGAGGTTTGCCTGGGTAAGCAGATCGTGAACGTGGAGGGAAGCCAGTTTGATGATATCGGCGGCGGTTCCCTGGATGGGGGTGTTCAATGCGGTGCGTTCGGCGAATTCCCGGATGGTTTTGTTGCTGCTGTTGATGTCCGGCAACTGCCTGCGGCGCTGGAGCAGGGTGGTGACAAAACCGTCTCGCCTGGCCTGCGCAATGATCTCCTCCATGAATTTTTTCACCCCGCTGTAAAGATCAAAATAGCGGTTGATAAAGGTTTGCGCCTCCTTGCGGCTGATGTTGAGCTGTCCGGCCAGTCCAAAGGCGGACATGCCGTAGACAATGCCGAAGTTGATGCTCTTGGCGACCCGGCGCATCTGGGGGGTTATCAGGCTGGGATGGACCCGGAAGATTTCCGCTGCCGTCTGGGTGTGAATATCCTTGCCGGCCCGGAAAGCCTCAACCAGGGTCTGGTCCTGGGAATAATGTGCCAGAACCCGCAGATCGATCTGCGAGTAATCCGCTGCCAGCAGCACCGTGTTGCGAGGGGCGACAAAGGCTTCCCTGATCCGCTGCCCCTCGGGTGAACGAATCGGGATATTCTGCAGATTCGGATTACTGCTGCTCAGCCGGCCGGTGGCGGTAACCGTCTGGTTAAAGGAGGTATGGACCCGACCGGTACGGGGGTGGATGAGGGTGGCAAGTTTATCAACATAGGTTGATTTGAGTTTGCCGACACTGCGGTGCTCAAGCACCGCGGCCGGCAGTTCGTGATAGGCGGCAAGTTTTTCCAGCACGGAGACATCGGTGGAGTAGCCGGTTTTTGTCTTGCGCCCCATGGGGAGCCGCAGTTTTTCAAAGAGGATGGCGCCCAGCTGTTTCGGGGAATTGATATTGAATTCTTCGCCTGCCAGGACAAAAATTTTCTTTTCCAGCTCCGCAAGTTTTTCGCCGAATTCATGAGACATGTCGGAGAGGATTTGTGGATCGATCTGAATGCCTGTTTCTTCCATCCGGGCAAGAATTGGAACCAGCGGCATTTCCAGTTTTTCAAAAAGCTCCCACAGATTGAGTTCACGCAGCTGCGGGACAAAGAGCTCCCACAGCATGCAGGTGGAGACGGCATCCTCGCAGGAATAGTCCCGGGCGGCATCAAGGGGGACGTAGCTGAAAGCGTCCGGTCTTTTGTCGTTGCCCGTGACCTGGGAAAATGATGTCAGGCCGAGTTGCAGGTGTTCGCGGGCAAGATCGTCCAGGCTGTGACTGCGCCGGGATGGGTTGAGCAGATACGAGGCGATCATGGTGTCGCACAGGGGGCCGCGAAGCATCAGTCCTTGCTCTTTCAGCACCTGATAATCATACTTGATGTTGTGGCCGATCTTGGGCAGCCGGCTGTCTTCGAACAGCGGGCCGAGGAACTCGGCAACATCGGCCAGGCCAAGCTGGCCGGGGAGAACGGCGCCGACGGCATCCCTGTGTTCAAGCGGAATGTACCAGGCGTTTTTCGTCTCAGCGCAAAGCGAGATGCCGACCAGGCGCGCGGAGAGCGGATCAAGGGAGGTGGTCTCCGTATCCAGCACCAGAAATGATGCCTGGTGCAGAGAGCGGCAGAGCGCCTGGAGCTCTTCCCGGTCCGCCACAAGGGAAAAGCCCCTTGTTTCCATCGGTCGTGCGGAAGCCTCCTGTTTCAAAAGGCGGGAAAACTCGAGTTCGGTAAACAGGGCGTGCAATTTTTCCTGGTCAGGCGCGGGCAGGCGATAGGCCTCCGGATGATCGGGAACCTCCACGTCTTTTTTCAGGGCGATCAGCTTTTTCGACAAGAACGCCTGCTGCTGGAAGGCAAGCAGCTTTTCTTTCAGTTTTTGCTGCGAAAGGAGTTCGATATTTTCATAAAGACCATCCATACTGCCGAATTGATTAATCAGCTTGTCGGCGGTTTTCGGGCCGATGCCGGGAACGCCGGGGACGTTGTCCGAGCTGTCGCCGATCAGGCCGAAGAGGTCGTTGAGCTTTTCCGGTTCGACATGGTACTTGTCATGAACCGCTTCCCTGGTCATTAATTTGTCCGTCATCGGGTCCCAGACAACAATGTCGTCGTCCACCAGCTGCAGCAGATCCTTGTCGCCGGAGATGATGACGACCCGGCTCCCCCGGCCGGCAAGTTTTGTAGCCGCGGAGGCGATCAGGTCATCCGCCTCCATCCCCTGTTGCTCCAGGGAAAGGATATTATAGGCCCGGGCGATTTTTCTGATATAGGGAATCTGGCAGACCAGGTCATCAGGCATGGCGGGCCTGTTGGCCTTGTACTCTTCATAAAGGGCATGGCGGAAGGTCGGCCCTTTGTGATCAAAGGCAATGGCGAGGAACGCGGGTTCTTTTTCCCGAATGACCCGGAGAAGAATAGTGGTAAACCCGTAGATGGCGTGGGTGGGAAGACCATTGCTGTTGGAGAGGGGTGATATGGCGTGATAGGCGCGGTAGATATAAGCGCTGCCGTCGATGAGATAAACCGTATCGTGCTTTTTCATGCCGGGCACTCTAACAGGCGTGTTTTTTTTTGGCAAGAAAAGTGAGTACGGCACTTTTTTTTAAAGTTTGAGAAAAAAAAGTCGATATGGTAACTAGAAGAAGAAATTTTTTGGAGCAAACAGGCAGTCATATCCCCTGAAACAAGGGCTTGAGGGCGAACAGGAGCTGGTCATGAAGTTAACCGATGTAATCTCCCAGATCAGGACGGACAATAAGGTTGAGGTGAAAAAGACTCGCAAGGCCGAAGGTGTTGCCGAAAGTCGGCCACCTGTTGCCTCTGATAAGGTTGAACTCTCAAACAGCTCCAGGGATGTGCAGAAAATGAGAGAAATACTTGATCAGACCCCGGCGATGAGAATGGAGATGATAGAGGCCTTGAAAAAAGAAATAAACGAGGGCACGTATCATGTCGATGCCCGCGATATAGCAGACAGGATGCTTGACGATCTTCTGGCGGAAGACAGTCTGCTGTACGAATAGTCTCCCCTGTTGACGGAAGATGTGCGAAAAAGTCGGCCTTATGGTCGGCTTTTTTTGTTTGCGGGGCAGGCGTCGCGTTCATTGGCAGGAGTGATTCCGCTGTCAAGGTTGAGCCGGAAAAAGCGGCCAGCAGGGGTTGTATTTCTGCGGGTCGAGAACCACCTGCATTGCCAGTCGTTTGCCGGTATTCAGGATCACCGGACCAAGAAGATTGGCGGTCATTTCCCTGGGCTTGTTTGCCGGGATGGTCAAAATGAGCAGCACGTCCTTTTCTTTTTCCGAAGTGAGCTGCAGGTCGCTTTGTATCTGGCGGGGAATGTGCGGCTGGTAATCAATGTTGAGCATCCCGGCCTGGATGACGACAAAGGCCAGATCCGGATTATTCAGCGACTGCAGCCACATGAAGGGGGATTTCTGGCTGTGCGGTCGGAGCACAAAACGGTGCGATTCCGGAAAGCCGAGAAATGGGCTGACCATGGAAATAACCCGTTCCGGATCAACCGCTATTTCGCCGAACCGGCTCGTCTGCACGACAAGATGTTTTTCCGTGTTCGGATGATCTATATCCTGTGTTACGGCATTCATCAGTATCCTTCCTTTTTCATGGGAAACACATCGCTTAATCCGCTTAAGTCGGCCGGTGCGTCCAGTGCCGCTTTTTTGTTTTCTTCAAGAATGCGCAAATAAATTTCCTCACGGTGAATGGCAACCTGTTCCGGGGCGTCGACTCCAAGCTTGACCAGGCCGCCTTTGCTTTCCAGGACTCTGACTTTAATGTCGTCGGCAATGATGATTGCCTCGCCAACCTTTCTGGAAAGGATAAGCATAAGGGGGGGGCTCCTCGAGAAGTGTCTGGGCGAATAAGACACCCGGCCGGGTGTCTTGCTTAAGCATCACCGTCACTGTACCACTTTCCCTTATAAATAATCAACAAGACTGAGCTGCATGGTTTTTGCCGCGGCAGCGAGTGCGGCCTGATAGGCAACCTCCTTGGATTTGAGGTTGAGAATTGCCTCGGTCAGATCGGTGTCCTGTTTTTCCGACAGATTCTCCTGGTTGGCAAGCTCCAGATTGGCATAGACCTGCGTCTGAATGGTGATGCGGTTCGCCCGGGCGCCGAAGTCGGCAATCTGGCTGGATAATGCCGACATGACGTTGTCCAGATCCTCCAGCGACTTGGTCAGTCCCTGATGCTGCAATTCGTTGGCATTGATGCCGAAGACATTCAGGGTGTTGCTGCTGTCTTCGCTGACATCGAAAGTGTAGCGGTTCGGGTCCGAGCTTTCAATGCGCAGGTGGCCGCTACTGTCCCACGAGGCGGAAAGGCCGGGGATGCCGTTCAGTTTGACTGCGATATCATAGGGCGTATCCTTGGTGATATCGACCGGAATAAGCATGTTGAATTCTTCCGGCGGATAAACATCATGGTCCGTGACGTTGATGGAGAGATTGCCGTCATGAAATTTTTCGTCAAGAAGATCCTTGCCGGCATTGATCTCCTCCAGGGTGGCATATCTGTTCTCTTCCGCGTGAATGCCGGTGACAAAGGTATAATTCTGCCCGCGGAGATAATTTTCCAATTCTTTCATGACCTTGAAAACATCGGTGTTGCTGATGGCATCCTCGCCGTTTTTGGCTATTTCAATGGTACTTTTGGCCCCCACTTTAATTTTTGCGTCATTGTCCCGGTCTCCGGTATAACGAACATTGTTGTCAAGCCGGGTGAGGGAGTGGACGGAAAGTTTGCCGTCGTTGGCGATATCGTTTTTTTCACCGGTGGAAAGCGAGCCGCCGGAAAGTCCCAGGGCGGAAAAGGCCGGTTCGACGCCCCCCGGCGGATAGGCCGGGGTAAGGGTGCTTTCCAGCACAAAAGTCCGGTCGGCGCTGAGCTGAATGGAGCCGAAATAAACCTTGTCAGCCGCCGCATCGTTAAGATGGGTCAGGTCGTTGCCGTTAACGGTCGTTTCCACATGCAGGTTGCGTCCGTCAACCGCTTTCAGGGCCAACTTGCCGTTTGCATCCCGCGTGGCGACAATGCCGGTTTGGGCCTGCACGTCATTGATGGCATTGAGCATCACATTGTCCGTGTCCTGAACGGTAACCGTTGTGGGACCAAGTGCGGCAAAAACATCGATACCGTTGATGATCAGATCCCCCGCATCCATCGTCCCGGCGCTGACGCCCATGGTTGCCTGACGGAAAGCCGGAACCACGGAGGCGGTGACGCCGGTTCCGGGTATTGTCTCGCCGAGGGCATTGACGGTGTCCTCGCTGATCGCGTTAACGGCATCTGCCTTTGCCGCGGCTGAATAAATATCATAAACGTCGGAGAGCCCGTCCGGATTTATGGTTGTGACCGGGATACCGTTTATGACAAGATCGTCAGGGAGCAGCTGATACTCAAGCGGCGGGCCGGCCGCTACATAATCCAAGGGGGCGAGATCGGCGCCGTTGATGCGATAGCCGTCGATGTAGCCGAGCATGAACGGTGTCGGTTCAAGCTCGGTGTATCCGGTGGTTCGATAGCCGCCGAAAACATATTTGCCGTCCCAGCGGGTATTGGCCAAGGTCACCATCTGTTCCAGGTAGACATGCACCTCGTCCGCCACATAAAGCCGGGTTGACGGGGTCTGGCTGTCATTGGCGGCAATCAGCGTCTGATTTTTACTGTCCATGACCAGTTGTTTGATGCCGGTCAGGGACTGTTCCGCGGCGGAGATCATTGAACCGCCAAAGGAGATATTGGTCTGATATTGAGAGATTTCCGCCAGGGTGGAACGCATCCCCAGAGCGCTTACCATATTGACCGGATTGTCGGAAAGTTTCGACATCTGCATGCCGGAGGAAATCTGCCGGTTGATCCTTTCCATGTCGGTGGTAATCTTACCGAGATTGGTGCCGATCATGTTGTAAATCGTGTTCAGGGTTGTTCGCATATCACACCGCCTCCAGCAGAGTCCGCATCATTTCGTCCGATGAGGTTATCAGTTTGGCAGCCGCAGAGTAGGCCTGCTGAAATTTGATCAGATCCGCCATTTCCTCATCCAGCGAGACACCGGAAGTGGCGTCGCGCATGGCGCTCATTTGGTCGGTAATAAGCTGATTATATTCATAATCCCTGGAGGCGGTCCGCCCTTTTAGTCCGATGTCGCCCACCAGGGTGTTGTAAAATCCGTCAAGGGTGCCGGGGCTGCCGCCGATAAAACGAACCGCTTCATTCCGTTGGATATTGGTGATCAGCAGGGCATTGGACTGATCGCCGCTGAATATTTCACCAAGTGCGCTGACCGTTCCGGCCGCAACATGATCGGGATTATCGTTTATTACCTCGTTGATGCCGATGGTGGAAGCACCGGAGCCGGTAAAAAAGGTATTGATTCCGGCGGTGGCGAGGAAGTTGGAAGTATCGCCGCCAAAGGCGAACTGGTGGTTTGCGTCCGGAGTCAGCGTTAATTTGTTGTCGTGGACGGTCGCATGGATCCAGGGAGAGGCCTGGCCGCTGGCGTTGATGATGGAAATATTGATGGCGTCAGCCACATCCTGCAGGTCATAGGCCCGTTCAAGGGGAATCTCCACCGGCTGGGGCAACGCCAGGGTGTTGTCATTGTTGTAGATCCAGATCTTGAAGCTGCCGCCGTCAAGCTGCAGTTCGTCGGAATAATCAAAGCCGCGGATGGAATAAAGAACCTGGTTGTCGTCGGCGGTGAAAGTCAGTTTGCCGTCGCCGCCCGCGTCGGTGCTGCTGATGTTGCCGCCGCCGAGGCCGAGCTGTTCCAGGTAGCGATCGTCCGTGCCCGCTTCGATGGTAATATCGCTTGTATGGGAAAAGAGAGACAGCGTGCCGGTATTGTGGGCTCCGTCGGCCGTATAGGTGTCGTCTATCAGGCCAAGCTTTGCCGCCGCGGTTGAAAGAGCGGGATCAAGCCCGTCAATGATGATGCGTGATTCATCGCCTGGATTGGTATTGCGCAGGATAATGGAGTTTGCCGCGCCGCCGTTGGTGCCGTCGCCGACAATCGCCTCGATGGTGATTTTCGGGATGTTTTCCGGCACATTGGTCGGGTCATTGTAATTGGCGATGGCCAGATTGACGGCATCGACAACATTGGCGGCCAAGGTTGCCGGATCGGTGTCGTTCGGGGGGCCTGACGTTGCGTCCACGGTATAGCTGACGTCAACGCCGTTAATCTGAAAATCAATGACCGTCCCGTCCTCTGCGACCGCCATGGCGGTCACCGTGCTTCCGGCGACCTGGGTCGTCAGTTTGGCCTGCACGCCGGTAATGGCGCTGTTGATGGCCTGGGCGGCATTGTATGCCTTGGTGGAGGCCAGGCCGAAACTTGCGGTACCGCCCTCGATTTTACCGATTTCCCGGTCGTTGATGGTCATGACGCCGGCGGGAATAGTCTCCGTTGCCGTGGAGATATCAATGGTGCTGGTGAGCAACGTCGTGTTTTTCGCCATGTCGGCGCTGGTCAATTGGTCGGAAAAGCGGGTCAGGCCCACGCCCTGGGTATGCTGCTGGTTAACTTCACGGACAAGGGCGTTGGCCAGGGCATCCAGCCGGCCAAGATAGTTTTCCGCCACGCCCGGGCGGATATTGTTGTATGTCTCCATCCAGCCGCCCAGTTTGCCGCCCACTTCAGCGCCGTCACCCACGGCTATTTCAACCTTGGTGCCTTTGGAGTTTTCGCTTATCCACTGAAGCTGATTATCCTTCCAGTCGACCTGCCAGCCCTGATTGTTTTCCACCAGGGTGTGGCCGTCGGCCATGAGGATGGTAAATGCGCCGGTGCTCACTTCAAAGTAGTTGATGTCCAGATACTGGGAAAGATCCTTGACCAGAATATCGCGCTGGTCGCGCAGATCGTTCTGTTTGCGCAGGTCATCCTCGGAAGCGGCGATATTGGCGTTTAAATTGGCAATCTGCTTGGTGAGCGAGTTGACGTCATGGACCGCCGCCTCAAGACTGACATCGATATCATACCGGGTTTTGGCAAGTTCCGTGGTCATGCTGTTGAACTGATCATTGAGGATCTGGGCTTTCTGGATTGCCTGATCGCGGGTTGCCATGTTTTCCGGGTAGAGCGCCAGCGTCTGCCAGCTTGCCCAGAATTCACTCATCAGTTCGTTGACCGCCAGACCCGGCGCCTCGTTAAAGGATGTTTCCACCAAGCGCATGGAGTCCTGCTGGGCCTGCAGGTTGCTCAACGTGGAGTTCTGGCCTGCCAGCCTTTTTACCATGAACTGGTCATAGTGGCGGGTGATCTCCATGCCCCGGACGCCGTTGCCGAAAAAACCGACGCCTTCCGGGGTGGGAATCGCGGGGTTAAGGGACAGTGACTGCCTGGTATAGCCGGGGGTATCAACATTGGCGATATTGTGGCCGGCAACGGAAACGGACTGCTGATGGGCAAGCAGCGCTTCCTTGGCGGTATTTAATATCTGGGAAATGCCGACCATGTTTTTAAACCTCTCTGCTCATCAGAGCGGGTCCTGATGAGCTCTTCGTTCGCAGGGAACGGGAGCTGTAGAGCGGGGTTGCGGTAATTTCGCCGCAAATAAGGGAAATCGCATCGTTGATGTAGCCCAGTGTGGCGCTGGCAAAACTTTTGTTGATCAGATTGTTGCTGCTGATTTTTTCCCGCAACGAGGCCAGCTGATCACGATATTTTTTCACGGTCAGGGTTTGCTCGCGGGTCATGAAGGGAATGAGCTCGGCGAGCTTGATGATCCGTTGGCGGCTATTTTCGTCCCAGGCGAGAATTCTTCGGGCAACTTCCTGCAGGGAATGGTCGAGCTGGGCTATTTTGGTCAGCTCCTGCTCTTTTTTCCTGGTAAGGGAAATAAGGGAGTTGACATCCATCCGGATCAGCGCCTCTTTTTCCGCTTCGAGAATGGCAAGAAAGCCGCCGGAAATCGCAATCTGGCGTTTGAGAATATCAAGAATCAAGGGCAGGGGGAATGCCTCGCCGCTCGGCATACTGGTTTTTTCCGCCGCTGTATTGTGCTTGGTGACTGCTGTCTGTGTGTTCATTTGTCTGTTTCTCCATCAGCGGAATGCTTCATTGATCCGCTGAGCTTTCTGTAAAGGAGTTCACCGATGCCGATCCCTTTACCATGGGCCATGTTCTTGGTCATTTCTTCATCAAGCAGGGACTGATACATTTTTTCGCCGAATGATTTCTGGAAGAGGCCGTCATCCGGAATGCTTTCCCGCATGGTGGAAACGAGTTTGTTGAGCAGGATTGCTTCAAAATCCCGACAGGCTTCCTGGAGTTTCTTGTTTTCGATCGAATCGACAAACTGCTTCTCATTTGGTTTATCGACATTTTGCATGCTTTTCTGAAGTGCAAATGTCGATGGCACAATACTTTTCATTTGCGTGGCTTCCTAAATGATTTCAAGGTTTGCGTCCAGAGCCCCTGCCGCCTTGATTGACTGCAGGATGGCAATGAGATCCCTCGGGGTTACGCCGACACCGTTCAGGGCGGAGACAAGATCTCCCAGGCTGACCCCCGGTTCGATGGCGACAAGTTTATTTTCCTGGTCCCTGGCCGTGATATTAAGATTGTCCTGGGCCGAGGCCTGCTGGTTGTTTGTTACCTGGACGCTCAAGTTGCCGTGGGCCACGGCCAGCTCCTTAATCTTCACGTCTTTGCCCATCACCACGGTGCCGGTCCGTTCGTCGATAATGACGCGGGCCGCGGAATCAGGTTCAATCTCGAGATTCTCGATGGCCGCCATGAAGCCGATCTCATTGCCCGCGTAACTGTCAGGAATCGCGATGCCGACCGTGGCGCTGTCCTTGGCCTTGGCGTAATTGCCGCCCAGATGTCCGTCGATGGCATCCACCGCCCGGGACATGGTGGTAAAATCAGGAGCGTTGAGGTGAAGGACGATTTCGTCCTTGCCTTCAAAGGAAACAGGGACCTCTCTTTCCACCGTTGCTCCGTCCGGAATGCGGGCCACGGTGAGGTGGTTTTTCTGGATTTTTTCATTGGTGCCCGTGTCGAATTCAAAGCCGCCGATACTGACCGCACCCTGGGCAACGGCATATACCTTGCCGTCGAGGCCTTTCAGGGGGGTGACCACCAGTGTGCCGCCCTGCAGCGAGGTGGCGTCGCCCAGAGTGGAAAGGGTGACGTCAATGGCCTGGCCGTTTTTAAGAAAGGGGGGCAGGGTCGCGGTTACCATGACACCGGCGACGTTCTTCACCTTGACGTCATCCTGATTGACATGGACGCCGAGATTTTCCAGCATATTGACCAGCGCCTGTCCGGTGAAAGGCGATTTGTTCCCGTCACCGGTTCCGTCCAGGCCGACCACCAGGCCGTAGCCGACCAGCTGATTGGGTCGTATTCCCTTTACCGAGGCAATGTCTTTCAAGCGAACAGCCCCGGCCGGGCTGGTCGGCAATCCAAGCAGACTGATCAGGGCAAGAAAGATGAAAAAACGTGATGCGTGCTTCATTGGATCTCCTCGTTTGGTAAAAAAGCTCTTGGCCTTTCCTTAGAGCAAACGGTGTGCCGGTGGGGCGACTGGTGTTGCTTAAATAATGTAACAATCTGTAATTAAAGGAGAAAAAATAACAAGCAGGGCATTGTCTCCCCCATGTTTTCCTGTCGTCAACCGCAGGGGGGAAATTTTTTCCTAGCCATTTCGTGTCGGCCGGCTGCTCATGGGTGCATGCGGGGAAAAATTGCTCTTCATCGAGCCTCTTTCAAAATGAACAGCCTACAAG
>AMWB02152812.1_pt3 | contig 94025 bp, 69 predicted proteins | sample 200311 | NCBI WGS metagenome assembly AMWB02 (sample SAMN02737377, study PRJNA173069) | bioreactor metagenome | biome: anode biofilm in microbial fuel cells | place: USA: California | collected 2010-12-16 | reverse complement strand
CCTGCCGCTCCTGCATGGTTAATATGATTTTACGTGCACATTGCGTACGGCGCGGCCAGAGGGTTCGTTCTGATTCCTGAACGACTCGTCCCACGCCAGCGCCTCTGCCGTGCTGCAGGCTACGGAGGGTACTGAAGGGACCGTCATGGCAGCCGCCTCCGAGGGGAAGTGCTCCGCAAAGATGGAGCGGTAATGATACTCCTCCTTCGTCATGGGAGTGTTGACAGGAAACCGGTACCTGGCTGTTGTCATCATGGCATCAGTCACCTGTTGTGAGGCCAGCTCCCTGAGAGTGTCAATCCAGTTGTAACCCACCCCGTCGGAGAACTGCTCCTTCTGGCGCCATGCAATGTCATGAGGAAGATAATCCTCAAAGGCCTTCCTGAGTAACCACTTCTCCATCCTGCCGTTGCCTGCCATCTTGTCTGCCGGGTTCAGGCGCATCGCCACATCCAGGAACTCTTTGTCCAGGAAGGGCACCCTCCCTTCCACACCCCAGGCTGCCAGCGACTTGTTTGCCCGCAGGCAGTCGTAGAGATGGAGCTTGCTTAATTTTCGCACCGTCTCCTCGTGAAACTCGCGTGGCCCGGGAGCCCTGTGAAAATATAGGTATCCACCAAATATCTCGTCGGCACCCTCGCCTGAAAGCACCATCTTCACTCCCATCGATTTTATCACCCTTGCCATGAGGTACATCGGCGTCGATGCCCTGACGGTGGTGACGTCATAGGTCTCGAGGTAATAAATTACATCGCGAACCGCATCGAGGCCCTCCTGGACTGTTATGTGTATCTCATGGTGGACGGTACCAATATGATCAGCCACTTTTCGTGCGGCGACCAGGTCCGGTGATCCCTCAAGCCCGATGGCAAAAGAGTGCAGCTGCGGCCACCAGGCCTCAGCCGTGTCATCGGTCTCAATGCGGCGTGCCGCATACTTCTTTGCAATGGCTGATATTACGGAACTGTCAAGACCACCGGAGAGCAGCACCCCATATGGAACATCAGACATCAGCTGCCGGTGTACCGCCTTCTCCAGTGCATCACGCAGCTGATCAATGTCAGTGCTGTTTCCTGCTACTGCATCATAGGAACTCCAGTCACGGCTATACCATTGCATGAAATTCCCGTCCTTGCTATAGTAATATTTACCCGGCGGAAAAAGCTCAATTGTTTTGCATATCCCCTCCAGCGCCTTCAGCTCGGATGAGAAGTACAGGTTGCCATGAATGTCCCACCCCATGTAAAACGGGATGATCCCTATATGATCACGTGCCGCCAGGTAGCAGTCGTTAACCTCGTCATAAAGCACAAAGGCAAAAATTCCGTTGAGCTCATCCAGAAAGTCACAGCCGCGGTCGGCATAAAGGGCAAGTATTACCTCGCAGTCCGATTTGGTTGTGAAATCATAGGTGTCCCTGTACCTCTCCCTTATCTCACGGTGATTATATATCTCGCCGTTTACCCCAAGGATCAACCGGCGGTCACGACTGTAAAGCGGCTGACCGCCTGACTGCGGGTCAACTATCGACAGCCTCTCGTGGGCAATGATGGCCTTCTCACCGCAATAGATACCAGACCAGTCCGGACCGCGATGCCGCAGTTTCTTAGACATCTCAAGAACCTGCGGCCGCAGCTCCTCCGCCCTCATTTTCAGATCAAATACACCAACAACACCACACATGGAATAATGAATTAAGAGTTAAAGGGAGCAAAAATAACTATTTATATCGTATGTGGTGCGCTATAATTATGTTTTATAACTTTTTTGTATGTATTAATTGATTTTATATACTGCTTGCAGATGAACTGTATTCAAACAATTCGCAATTCGTAAATACTTCAGGGCCTATTGCCTGGAGTAGAAATCATTTCCCTTATCGTCAGTCAGGATGAATGCCGGCATGTTTTTCACCACTATCTTGCGCACTGCCTCCATACCCAGCTCCGCGAAATCCACCACCTCAACGGATACTATATTTTCAGCAGCAAGGATGGCGGCCGGGCCTCCTACTGAACCAAGGTAAAATCCCCCGTGCTTCCTGCAGGCATCAATAACCTGCTGCGACCGGTTACCCTTGGCCAGCATCACCATAGATCCGCCAAGACTCTGGAAAAGATCAACATATGTATCCATACGTCCGGCGGTTGTCGGCCCGAAGGACCCTGAAGCCATCCCCACCGGAGTCTTTGCCGGCCCGGCATAGTAAACCGGGTGTTTTTTGAAGTATTCAGGCATCGGCTTGCCCTCATCGAGCATCTGTTTTATACGAGCGTGGGCCATATCACGTGCCACTATGAGGGTTCCGCTCAGGCTCAGTCGCGTCTTCACCGGATATCTGGAAAGCTCCGCCAGTATCTCCTTCATGGGACGTTCCAGGTCTATCTCCACCGGCTTGTCCAGCTCGGGTGCCTTCTCCGGCATGAACCTCTCCGGATCTGTCTCGAGCTGTTCAATGAAAACACCTTCGGCAGTGATCTTGCCCTTGATGTTGCGGTCGGCACTGCAGCTCACCCCCAGCCCTACCGGGCATGAAGCAGCATGGCGCGGCAGACGGATGACCCTGACATCATGCACGAAATACTTTCCGCCAAACTGGGCGCCAACGCCGTACTCCTCGCAAATCTTCCCGATCTTCTCTTCCCACTCCAGGTCGCGGAAGGCCCTGCCTGCATCATTACCCGAGGTTGGCAGATCATCAAGGTATCCCGCCGAGGCAAGCTTAACCGTCTTTAATGTCATCTCAGCCGATGTCCCGCCAATGACCAGTGCAAGATGGTATGGCGGACAGGCAGAGGTGCCCAGGTCGCCAATCTTCTCACTGATAAACTTCCGGAGCGAGGCCTCGTTCAGGAGCGACTTCGACTGCTGGTAAAGAAAGGTCTTGTTGGCCGAACCACCGCCCTTGGCGATAAAGAGAAACCTGTACTCGTCGCCCTGGCAGGATGCAATGTCAATCTGCGCCGGCAGGTTGCTGCCGGTATTCTTTTCCGTGAACATGGAAGAAGGCACTATCTGCGAATAGCGAAGGTTCTTTTCATTGTAAGTCTCCCAGATACCCCTGCTGAGATGAAGGGCATCATCGGTGCCGGTGAAGACATCCTCACCCTTCCATGCCATAGTTATTGCCGTTCCGGTATCCTGGCACCAGGGCAGCTTTCCCTCCGCCGAGATAACCGTGTTGCGAAGCATCACCCATGCCACAAACTTATCATTGTCAGTGGCTTCCGGGTCATCAAGAATCTTCGCGAGCTTCTCAAGATGAGAAGTTCGAAGGTAAAAATTGACGTCGATAAATGCCTGTCTGGCAAGCATTTTCAGTGCCTCCGGCTGAACATGCAGGATCTTTCTGCCGCAGCATTCAGTCATCCTGACATGATCTATGGTAAGAAGGCGGTATTTTGTCTCATCCTTCCCGTGCTGGAAAGGTTTTTCATAAATGAACTCACCCATGGCTCTGGTCTGTTTTGGGATTTACTCTCTCAAAGATAGGAAGGCAAGAGGCAGTAGGCAAGAGGCAATAGTGAAATATGTTATTTATAATACGTCTAAATAAACCGGAATACATAAAATTATTCGTCAGGCCGAAAACGTTTGAAATAACTGATACAACGCAAACGCCCGAAAAATCAGCGTTTAGAAGCCTCTCACCACTATTGCGGAACCGGATTTTCAACTAATTTTGAATAGGTTAACGGAACAGGGTAACAAAATTAACTTCAAACATACCATGAATGTGATCTACAGACGCAAGCCGAGGCTCTCCCGGTGGCAGATTTGGAACATGAGTTTTGGTTTTCTGGGCATCCAGTTTGGTTTTGCCCTGCAGAACGGCAATGTGAGCCGTATCTTTCAGACCCTGGGAGCCGAGATTGACAACATCCCCATTCTCTGGATTGCGGCGCCGGTCACCGGCCTGCTCGTGCAGCCGATAGTCGGGCACATGAGTGACCGCACATGGAACCGTCTTGGCCGCCGGCGGCCCTATTTCCTCACCGGTGCCATACTGGCCTCACTGGCACTGGCCATCATCACAAACTCTCCCTCGTGGATCTTTGCCACGGTGATGTTATGGATTATGGATGCCTCTATAAACATCTCGATGGAGCCATTCCGTGCGTTTGTGGGTGACATGCTCTCATCCGAGCAGCGAACGTCGGGGTTTGCCATGCAGAGTTTTTTCATTGGCATAGGAGCCGTTATCGGTAGTTTCCTGCCGTGGATTCTTGCAAACTGGTTCAATGTGCCTGAAGTACCCGCCGAGGGCAAGCTGATACCCTTCAACCTGAAGCTCTCGTTCTATATTGGCGCTGCTGTGCTCCTACTGGCGGTGCTGTGGACCATAATCCGCACAAAGGAGTATTCACCCGCTGAGCTTGAAGAGTTTGAAAAAGGGGAAAGGATTGCCCGCGGTGAACTCCCGGAAGATAAACCAGCTCCCGCGGCAGCACCGGAGGCAGGCCAGACCGGCCATATTTCGTCCGCTGAATCCGGGAAGGAGGTCAATTTCTACCGTCCTGGTATCATATGGCTGTCTGTTGGCATTGTACTCACCTTCATCCTGTCAAGGGCCAACCTGGAGAAAGAGCTCTATGTTGTTACCGGCGGTGTCTCCATCTTCGGACTGCTGCAAATCATAGCAGGCTGGCTGAAATCGGCCGGTAAAGGCAGTAACGGCCTGAACAGTATACTCACCGATCTCAGGCACATGCCCTCAACAATGGGGCAGCTGGCTGTGGTGCAGTTCTTTACATGGTTTGCCCTCTTCTCGCTCTGGATATACACGACCTCAGCAGTGACCTCAAAAATTTACGGAACCGCTGATACCACCTCGCTGGCATACAACGAGGGCGCCAACTGGGTGGGAGTGCTCTTCGGAGTCTATAACGGCTTTGCGGCTCTGGTAGCCTTCCTGCTGCCGGTGCTGGCAAAATACACCTCCCGCAAGCTGACCCACACAATCTGTCTACTTATCGGCGGACTGAGCCTTATGTCAATCAGTCTTATTCAGACACCGGGCATGCTGATCCTCCCGATGCTGGGCATAGGGCTTGCATGGGCAAGCATACTCTCAATGCCCTATGCCATCCTTACCGGCTCTCTGCCGCATAACAAGATGGGAATATACATGGGCATCTTCAACTTCTTCATCGTCATCCCGCAGATCCTTGCCGCCAGCATTTTGGGCAGCATGGTAAAGCATCTCTTCGGAGGCAATACGATGCTGGCACTGGTGACCGGAGGCGTCTCGATGATTATCGCCGCGCTTGCTGTGAAATTCGTTAATGACGTCGACGACAGGAGGTAAGCATGGATCTGAAGGGATGTATCTTCGACCTCGACGGGGTCATTGTCGACACTGCAAAATATCACTTCATGGCCTGGCGTCGCCTTGCGAAAGAGCTTGGCTTCGTCTTCAGCCTCGAGGACAATGAGGCACTGAAGGGAGTAAGCCGGATGGCTTCACTGGAGATACTCCTGGCCAAAGGCGGTGTTCATGCTACCGAAAAAGAGAAGGAGGAGATGGCGGCACGCAAGAACGGCTGGTACGTCGAGTTCATCTCCGGCATGACCCCTGATGAGATCCTCCCGGGCAGCGTAAAACTGCTGAAGGCCCTCAGAAAGGAAGGAATACTCACAGCCATAGGATCGGCCAGCAAAAACGCCGGAACCATACTTGACGGCATCAGACTCCGCAGCATGTTCGACGTGATAGTCGATGGCAACAAGATCCACAAAGCCAAGCCCGATCCGGAGGTTTTCCTGAAGGGTGCGGAGGAGATGAAGCTGCTGCCTTCAGAATGCATAGTATTCGAGGACGCGCAGGCAGGGATTGAAGCTGCAATAGCCGGAGGAATGAAATGTATCGGCGTGGGAAGCCCCGAGCTGCTCGGCAGAGCCGACATGGTGATCCCCGACCTGAGAAAAATTACAATCAAACAACTGAGAAACCTATAGTTCAAAATGACTGATACACGATTTCAGTCCGATGAATGGAAGATCATCGAGACCAGATTCGAGCCCGGGCGAGGCCGTGACTCCGAGAGCATCTTTGCACTCGGCAACGGCATGATGGGACAGCGGGCCAACTTTGAGGAGACCTACACCGGGGACACACTTCAGGGCTCTTACGTAGCCGGGGTGTACTACCCTGACAAAACCGTTGTAGGCTGGTGGAAAGTGGGATACCCCGAATATTTTGCCAAGGTGCCGAACGCTCCCTCGTGGACCGGCATAATAGTCCGCATAGACGGAGAGGAGCTTGACCTGGCAAAATGCGAAGTAAGGAGCTTCCGCAGGGAACTCGATATGAGGCAGGGCCTGCTGACCCGCACCTTCACGGCAGTGATGTCCTCGGGAAGGGTGGCAGAAGTTGTCGCAGAGCGATTCCTTTCAATGCACGAACCTGAAAAAGCAGCTATAAGATATTCCGTCAGGATAACCGGCGGAGGTGGCAATCTGGAGCTCATCCCATGGCTCAACGCCGATGTCTTCAATGAGGACGCCAACTATGACGAGAAGTTCTGGGAAAACGAATCCTCGGCCAGCGACGGCAAGAGGGCAGTCGTGGTTGCACAGACACGCAAGACTGAATTCGTTGTTGCCACCGCAATGGAGAATACCTTTGCACTGAACGGCAAACCGGCGAAAGGCACAACGAAAATAACCACAACTGATAAAACGGTTCACTGCGCATTCAATTCTGCCTACGATGACGGGGACACTTTTACAGTCATCAAATACGCAGCAGTACTTTCCTCATTTAACCATCCGGCTGAAGGCCTGGATGATAAAGCAATGAGCACAGCCGGCGATGCGGCCGCAAAGGGTTTCGATGCAATGCTTGCAGATCATCGCGGAGCATGGGAGAAGAAGTGGGAACACGGTGACATTGTCATTAAAGGTGACATCGCTGCCCAGCAGGGCATCCGCTTCAACATCTTCCATCTCAACCAGACCTATACAGGCGAGGATCCCCGCCTCAACATCGGACCCAAGGGATTCACGGGAGAGAAATACGGCGGCAGCACCTACTGGGATACCGAAGCCTTCGCATTCCCCTTCTATCTCAGCACCGCTGACACGCACGTTGCACGTAATCTGCTCATATACAGATACAAGCACCTCGAAAAAGCCATCGAGAACGCCCGCAAGCTCGGATTTACAAATGGGGCAGCGCTCTATCCCATGGTCACCATGAACGGCGAAGAGTGCCACAACGAGTGGGAGATAACCTTCGAGGAGATTCACCGTAACGGCGCAATAGCATTTGCCATCTTCAACTATGTCAGGCACACCGGCGACCAGAATTACCTCGCGGAGTATGGTCTTGAGGTGCTTATTGCAATATCAAGATTCTGGGCACAGCGCAGCAGCTTCTCACAGGAGAAGAACCAGTATGTCATCCTGGGAGTCACGGGTCCGAACGAGTACGAAAACAACGTCAACAATAACTGGTACACCAATACACTGGCGCACTGGACCCTGAAGTATACCTCCGATACACTTGAATGGCTGAAGTCGACCAGCCTGGTGAAGTACAACTCGGTTGTCACCCGCACCCGCCTCGATACACAGTGCGAACTGAGCCTCTGGAAGGAGATTATTAATAACATGTACTTTCCGGTGCATCATGACCTTGGCATCTTCCTGCAGCAGGACGGCTTCATGGATAAGGTTCAGCAGACAGTGAAAGACCTTGACCAGGCTGAGAGGCCTCTCAACCAGCACTGGTCGTGGGACCGCATTCTCCGTTCTGTGTTTATAAAGCAGGCAGACGTGCTCCAGGGCATCTACTTCTTCGAGGATGAATTCACTGAGGAGACAATCAGGCGCAACTTCGACTTCTATGAGCCCCGATGCGTGCATGAGTCATCCCTCTCAGCCAGCATCCATTCAGTACTGGCTGCACGGCTCCATGACACCCAAAGTGCCTATAGACTCTACCTGCGCACTGCAAGGCTTGATCTTGACGACTACAACCGGGAGGTCAAGGACGGACTGCACATTACCAGCATGGCCGGCACATGGCTTGCCATTGTGGAGGGTTTCGGCGGTATGCGGATACGCAATGACAGAGTATGCTTCAACCCGGTCATCCCCGCCGCTTGGCAGTCATACTCATTCATAATCAGGTACAGGAACAATCCCCTCAGGGTGGAGGTCAACGGCACCAAAGTCAACGTGGTCAACCTGTCCCAGGCTGCCATTCCGCTGGCTGTTTACGGAGAGCTGATGACATTGCAGCCCGGGGAAGAAAAAAGATTCGACAAATAATGAAAAGAACAATCCAGGCACTGGTTTTCCTGATGCTCGCGGCACAGCTGCCGGTACATGCACAGGTGATTGAGCGGATCGATCCCCCCTCATGGTTCACAGGCATGAAGAACGATGCCCTGCAGTTGATGGTTTACGGTAAAGAGATCGGTTCATACGATGTGAAGACAGATTATACGGGCGTGGAGGTGAAGACCCTTGTCCGCATCGAAAACCCGAACTATCTCTTTGTGAATCTCAATATCTCGGACGATGCTGCTCCCGGTACGGTAACACTGACATTCACCAGTGGCAAGAAGAAGCTGACACACAGTTATCCTCTCCTGGCCAGGCCGGCCGGTCCCGCGAGGGGGCTCAACTCTTCCGATGTGATCTACCTGCTGATGCCTGACCGCTTCGCCAACGGCGATACTGCCAATGACAATGTCGCAGGCATGACAGAGCAGTTAAACCGTTCCAATCCCGGCGGCAGGCACGGCGGAGACCTGAAGGGAATCAGCAGTCACCTTGACTACCTGAACTCCCTGGGGGTAACGGGGATTTGGCTCAATCCCTTCCTCGAGAACAACCAACACCACTCATCATACCACGGCTACTCAACCACTGATTATTACAAATCCGATCCGCGCTACGGAACAAATGATGAGTTTAAAGAGTTGGTGGCCGAAGCACACAAACGGGGAATGAAGGTGGTCATGGACATGATTTTCAATCATATAGGATCATTTCACTGGTGGATGAAGGATCTCCCGTCGAAAGACTGGATCCACCAGTTCGATAAGTTCACCCGCACCAACTACCGGGCATCCACATACATGGACCCCTATGCATCGGAGATCGACAAAATGCTGATGGAGAAGGGGTGGTTCGACATTACAATGCCTGACCTGAACCAGAGCAACCCGCTGGTTGAGACATACCTCATCCAGACCAGCCTCTGGTGGATCGCCTTCAGCGACCTCGACGGCATCCGGATGGATACCCACCCCTATCCGCAGCCTGACATGATGGCAAGATGGGCCAAACGGGTCGAGGAGGAGTTCCCGGGATTCTTTATTGTCGGGGAGGTCTGGTATGATGACCCCGCACTTTCCTCATACTGGGCGCTGAACAAGGTAAATCCTGACGGGTACAGGTCCAACCTGCCCTCGCTGACAGACCTGCCGTTGTGCTTTGCCACACACAGGGCTTTCGAGGGCAAGCTTAACCCGACTGACGCGCTGTCGAAGCTGTACAACCTGCTCTCACAGGACTTTCTCTACCCTGAACCGCTCAGAAATGTCATATTCCTTGACAATCACGATATGACAAGGTTTTACACCCAGACAGGCAAAAGCCTGGATGCATACAAAATGGGCCTCAGCTTCATAATGACCACGAGAGGCATACCCCAGCTCTATTACGGCAGCGAGATCGTCATGGAGGGTGACAAAAGCAGGGGTGACGGATGGCTCAGGGAGGATTTCCCGGGAGGATGGCCGGGTGACACGAAGAGCGTCATCGCCGGGACAGGTCTCTCAGAGCAGGAGAAGGAGGCGCTTGAATTTACAAAACGGATACTGAACTGGCGCAAGGCGAAGGAGGTTATCCATACCGGCAAGCTTAAGCACTACATCCCGAATGACGGTCTGTACGTCTACTTCAGGTACAACTATAAGGAGAGTGTTATGGTGGTCATTAACCTTAATGACACGGAAAGCAAGACGGTCCCCGGCGGAAAATACGCTGAATCACTCGAAGGATTCACGGCCGGGAAGGAGATCATCTCCGGGAAGGAGATCGAAAGCCTGGATTCATTCACAATCGCCCCGAAAACAGCAATGATTATTGAACTAAAATAACCTGATCAAGATGAAAGAGCACATTTTCAAGATTATTCTAATGGTCGTCGGCGCAGCCACTCTGATGGTCGCGTGCCGGCCCAAAGCAGAAGCGGTCATTGAACCGCTGAAGACCACAGTTGTACATGCCGACTGGACCCGCAATATGGTCCTTTACGAGATCAATGTAAGGCAGTTCTCCCCTGAGGGAACCTTTGCCGGTGTCGACAGCGCGCTGCCACGCCTGAAGGAACTGGGTGTCAACGTGCTGTGGTTCATGCCTATATATCCTATCGGCGAGCTGAACCGCAAGGGCGAACTGGGCAGCTACTACTCCATAAAGGATTACAAGGGTGTCAATCCGGAGTTCGGCACCCTTGATGATTTCAAAGCTCTGGTTGCCAGGGCGCATGACATGGGATTCCGTGTCATCCTCGACTGGGTGGGCAACCACTCTTCATGGGATAATCCACTTGCCACCGAATTCCCTGAATGGTATGAGAAGGATTCACTCGGCAATTTTATTTCGCCCTTTGACTGGACCGATGTGATTCAGTTCGACTACACCGCCGAGCCGCTTTGGGATTACATGGCTGGTGCAATGAAGTACTGGGTTGAGGAAGTCGGTGTAGACGGTTACCGCTGCGATTTCCCGGGACTCGTGCCCGAGGAGTTCTGGTTCAGGGCTACAACCGAACTGAATGCAGTCAAGCCGGTGCTTATGCTTGCAGAGGATGAGGAGCATTCGTACCTGCTGGAGCGTGCCTTTGACATGAACTACGGCTGGGCGCACCATCATCTGATGAATGCAGTTGCCGGAGGGCACCGTGCACCTGCATCCCTTGACAGCATCATGCAGTATGAACTGAAGCGTTATGCTCCCGAATCGTACAGGCTTCGTTTCATGACCAACCACGACGAGAACTCATGGAACGGTACAATTGATGAGAAGATGGGTGATGCACAGAAGGCATTTGCCTGCTACCTCTTTACCGTACCGGGTGTGCCACTGCTCTACAACGGACAGGAGGCTGACCTCGACAAGAGGCTGGAGTTTTTCAAGCGTGACCCGATAGAGTGGAAGGAGACAGAGCTTACCCCCTTTTACACGAAACTGGTGCACCTTCGTACCTCCCACCCCGCACTGCGTCATGGAATTGAGGGCGGTTCGTACGATGTGCTGAAGACCAGCCAGAAGAGCGTGGTTGCCTACAAGAGGGTGAAGGGCGAGAACGAAGTTTTAACCATCCTCAACATGAGCAGCAAGCCTGTCACGGTGGCGCTGAAGGATGGCAGCACCGCAGGGACATACAAAGACGTTTTCACGGATGCAGCCGTGGAGATTGCCCAGGGTGCGCAAATACAGCTGGAAGCGTGGGGATATTCGGTTCTGGTGAAATAGTTTATGAGGTTTATTGCATGACAAACCCGGGTGTTGATACCGGGTTTTTTCAATTCTTAATGATCGACGATCAATGATATATATGTAGTCCTTTGGTTTACAATGCTTTATGTGCAACGCGCAATGATTCCCCGTAGGGGATGAAGAATTGTAGAAGACAGATCAACAACAGGTTAGTTGGCCGCAGGCCATCCAGCATTGTAACACGCGGCTACCGCCTCACCAACTTCCTGACCGATGACAACCTCCCCTCGGTAATCCTAAGATAATAAACTCCCGTGGGCAGGTCCCCACCTTCCAGTGAAACCTCCCTCATGCCTGCCGGAATCGCCATCGTGCGTATCCTGGCCCCGTCAACTGAGAATAGCTCCAGGGTGCGCGGCCTGAATCCGCCTTCCCCAGTGAACCTGACTGTTGCCCGGTCTGAGAACGGGTTTGGAAAGATATCAAAGAGCACCCCTTCGTCATCAGCAGTTAATGCGTTATCCACTCCAAGGAGGAATGATGGCCTCGCTACCTGCTTCGACGTGTAGATCCTGTATTCGCCCTGCGCAAGAGAAATTGGCGTGTTCTGAGTGACAGTACTGACATCCAGCGCCGTTCCCCTGAAAAACTCGTACCACATTCCGGTGCGTGTGAAGTTGGGTGCTATTTCCCTGGGAAAGATGTCAAAATTTCCTAGAACCACAACGTCCATATCAGCATGCTGTATATTGAGCCTCTTGGTTTCACCCGACTCGAAGATGCTGAAGTTATCCGAAGAGAAGGCCGGCTGGCTCTTCTTCAGTTCAGCCAGGGCAGAGAAATTGTCATAGAGATTCCTTCGGGCCGCAACATGGTAATAATCCCATCGGATCGGCTTGGGCCCCAGAAGATCATTGTTGTAGTTCTTCGCGTAATCATATCCAAGTTCCTGAAACTGCCATAGCATCTTCGGGCCCGGGATTGTCATGAAAAAGGCTGCCGTAAGTTTGATCCTCTTCAGCGCAATGTTAAGCTCCTTTATGTTATAACCGCCGACGGCCTCTCCCTCTGTAAGATTCAGGGACATGATCCGCTCTTCGTCATGGCTCTCCATGTAATCTACAATGGCGGGTACCGTCCATCCGCGGTTTTTCCAGGAGGCTTCGGAAATCGACATGTTCCAGTCGCTGCGACTGGTGGATGCTGCCTGGTAGGGGTATTTAGCCGTGCCCCACAGAAGAAAGCCGTTGGCTGCCAGCTCCTTCTCCTCGTTATTGTCGGCAAAGTGTTCCAGGATAAGGATCGCGTCAGGCTTATAGGTTCTTATCTGGTTCCCGATCCGGTTAAGAATGGCAATTCGCGATGCATCATAGGCCCATCCGTCACCCGGGGTATTTGTCATTCCCTTTGTGAAATCAAACCGGAAGCCGTCAGCCCGGAATTCACTTATCCAGTAATGACAGACACTGTCCGCAAACGCCTGTGTCTGCGGGCTGGCATGATTGAAATCATAGCCCCAGCTGTAAACGGGATTGGGCGAGGTTACGTTGAACCACGGGTTATTCGATGCCGGCTGGTTGGTCAGATTGTTCCAGTACATCCTGACCAGGGGGTTGGTCCCGAATGCATGGTTGAGCACAATATCAAGGATCACCGCTATACCCCGGCTGTGACATGAGTCAATCAGTTCCTTAAGATCATTGGCAGTACCGTAATACTTGTCAACAGCGAAATACATCGACGGATTATATCCCCAGCTGCTGTTGCCCTCGAACTCGTTTACCGGCATCAGTTCAATTGCATTCACTCCAAGACGTTCCAGGTAATCGAGAGTATCACGGATGGTTTTGAAGCGATGAGTTTCTACGAAATCGCGCACCAGCATCTCATAGATGATCAGGGTGTCTTTTTCCGGGGGTGTGAAGCTGCTGTTCTTCCACTTATAAACCTCCGGCCGGGTCTGAAATACCGACACCAGGTTGTCTGCCTTGCCTTCCGGATAGGGCATGAGGTCAGGGTAGGTAACCGCATCAATATACTTGTCGTTCCACGGATCAAGCACCTTGGTGCTGTACGGATCCGGGATGCGGAGCGACTCATCAATCAGGTACTGAAATCCGTACTCCTTTGCGGGATCGAGTCCTGACACTTCCAGCCAGTACCAGTTGCCGTCAGGGCTTCTCTTCATGAATCCCTCGCCGCTGTGGATCCAGTTGTTGAAGTCGCCCATGACAAACACACTGTTCTTGTAGGGAGCATAGAGCAGGAATGCCGCAGAGTTGTCGCCGGTGATGTTCACCCCGGGTTTAAGTCCTGCCGGTACGGCTGCGGTCACAGGTTCAGTCCGTATGAAATAGTATGCGGAATCTGCTTTCAGGACACTGTTATTCCATGCCTTTGCAAGGAGCTTGAAGCTGCCCGTTCCGGTTGCAGTGATGGTATGACTCAGAGTTGTTTCGGTGACTTTTTCAAGGAGTATTTCGTTCTGGTAAAGTTTGATTGAATCGCACACCGAGGCTGATGCCTGAACGGTTATCTCCTCCCCTGCATTAACCAGTGAGGTATAGAGATCAGGCTTAAGAAGCTTCAGATCAAACGCAGCCTCCTGGCTGACATCGTAGAAAATATCCAGTCCGTCCACATCACGACCAGTTCTCGAGGCGTTCCCGTTCCTGAAAACAAAGGCCATTTTAAGTATCTGTTCTTCTGCAGGCACAACGTAGAACTCTCTTATTGATGTAGTTATGGTAAGTGTGTAGGTATTTGCACCCGTTCTTGTCATCTTCACCTTGTCAGGTGGCGGAACTATAGTACTCCATGTCCCTGAAACAACATATTTCCAGTCGGTTGGACCTGTACTTAGGTTAGTGATCAATCCCGTATAGGCATATACATCCTCTCCTGTATAATCCTTCATACCCATGTCACCCTTATCAGCATGGAAGGTTATCACCACCGGGCCGGAGGCCACGGGAAAGATCGGATCGGTTGTCACCACCTGTGCTGCTGCACTCAGGCTCCATCCCGCGAGGATCATTATCAGTACCGGAAGTTTCAGTTTCATTGTTTCTGCTTGATTGTGTGAATAATTCTAAATATAATCAAAAACCTCTTCCGGTCAAAGAAGAGGTTTTTGATTTTAAAGAACGCTGCGGCCGAAGCCGTAACATGGGGGCTATTCCGCTCAGTTTTTGGTCATTGTTGCAACTTTTGTCCAGGGATCCAGCGTGATTGTATAATTACCTTCCTGGGCAACGGAAATATCTGCTCCGCCGGGAGTCAGTGCACCAAGTGCACCGCCAAGGTTATAGTCCCATCCTCCATTGGCCCTGAACTTAATCATACCTGCGACCAGGTCTATAGTAGAGGTAAATACGCCGTCAACGTTATTCCATACCATTTTCTGGTCTACATCCCAGCTACCTGTTGCACTACCTACTATTCCCCATGTGTCAGCCCTATAAGTATATGCAAGAGGTGTGCTGAGGTCAAGGGTAATAGCATAGTCGTCTTCGACAGCTGTCACAATATCACTGCCACCGGCAACAAGATTGAGGCTTCCTGCAGGAGCACCGTAGTTGAGATCCCAGTTATCATTGGCCCTGAACTTCCAGGGACCAGCCGGCATATGCATCCCGCCTTTCCATACGCGTACTGCAGGGTCATAGGTCAATGGCAACTGTGAACTCCATCCGGTCAATCCTCCAATAACACCCCAGTTCATTGCCACGGCAGTATAGGTCATTGGATCAACACCGGCATTGATGTTGATCTTGTAGTAAGCCGGGCCAGGCAGAGAAATGTCACCGCCTGTTTCAGAAAGCGTGCCAGCAGTGGCACCAGCACCGTAACTGGTTCCCTCCCAGCTGGGTTGAGCAGAAATCTTAAACAAGTTGCTGGCCCCTGCCATATAGATATAACCTTCAACATTGTTCGGATTATCGTCGTTGCTCTTGACCATCGGTGACTTGTCAGGTGCCCAGTCTGCGAGGCCTGAACCCGGATAGCTGGCTGCGACATAGTTGCCCGGAACATACCATTCACGTACGCTGACAAGCGTGGTAAATGAGAGCTCGGGACCGTATGCTGTACCGGCGCTGTTGGTTGCATAGGCACGTACATAATACTTTGTGAGGCCTTTCAGTCCCGTAAGATGACTCACGAATTCACCGAGGCCATCACCGTCAACTGTTTTGCTGCCTTCAACGGTTGGCATGGTGGTTAATCCGTAAACCACACCCTTTGCTGTTACAGCCGCGCCGCCATCAGCAGTTACATCACCGCCGGTGGTTGCCGTGGTTCCTTCTATCTCTGTCACTTCAACAGTTGTAACGGTTGCAAGAACCGGCAGAGTGGTGAAGCTATGCTCCTCGCCGTAGATTGTGCCTTCAGGACCTGTGGCATATGCACGGGCATGGTAGGTGGTGGCAAAATCAAGACCCTTAAGGGTAACATTATAGGCTGCATTGGTCAGAGGACCTGCATAGGAATCCTTAAAATCAGCTGTAGTGGGTCCGGGCTCCTTGGACCAGCAAACACCTCTTGTGGTAAAGCCCGCTCCCTCTGCCACGACAAATCCTGTGACTGTGGCCGAATTGGATGTGATATTAAATACCTTTGTGGTACCCAGTGCCGGGTCCAACCTGATTTCGGATGTCTCCTTGGTACAGGCGGTGATAAGAAGCACCGCTGCTACAGGGATCATCATTATTCTCATTATTGATCTCATTTTCATAAATCTTGATTTTTATAATGTCCCTGGTTCCTTAGTTCTTTACTATAGTACATGAACCTGCTTCATCGGGGCCGTTGGGCTGCGTAATGGTCAGGGTGATGGTGTAATTTCCCGCTGTTACCGCGATGTTGTCGCCGTTATGAAACAGGTCAGCCGGATTTGTACCGCCCGGACGATATCCGAGGTTCCATGCCCAAGCGTTATTCAGCCTGAATTTCATCTCACCGTCAAAAAGGTCTATTGTTATGCTCCAGGTACCTGTTGCTGCGTTGAAATCCATCGCCCGGTCCGGCGTATTCCATCCGGTATCATCCCCTGTTAATGCTGAACCGATGAGTCCTATCCTGTATTCTGATATTTCAAAGGTTTGAGCCGTAACGTCTACTGTCAGCCTGCCCCATCCGGTTATCTCGGGAACAATTGCCGCACCGTTGACTGACAGGGTGCCTGCAGCACCGCCGTAATTGGTCCCGGCGTCAGGATCATTAAGAGTGAATGGTTTGGTCGGGTCAAGCTTGACAAGGCCGGTATATTTACCATCTCCGAGAGCTGACTCAATTTTCTGGGTCAGGCCTGAGTTTACCAAATCAAGACGAGGCAGGCCATACAGTGCCACTGTAGCGCTTTTTGAAACGGAGGTATATGAGAATGGATTTGTACCCGTTCCCGGAGCTCCGGTTCCGGCATCAACCACCAGAACAGCTCTCAGTCGGAGATCCAGAGGTGTGGATGCATCTGCGGGGAACTTCTTGAGAAGTATCCCGTTCAGGTCACTGACCGTGATCTTCATTGACTTGCACTGGATACCTGACCAGATGGTAACAGGATCTGCAAAACTGGTACCTGCAGCACAGGCTTCAAGATAATATGTCGCTGAGGCCTGGAAGCCCGGATCAACCGGAGTACCAACGAATTCCAGCACCTCAGTTCCACTGGTCCTCTCGAGGGTCAGATCGGGAACGGTTGTAAGCGTCGGAGTGACCGGGTTTGACAGCATAGTAATTGTCTCACCATCCTTTTCACAGGCGGTGAAGAGGGCCGTCAACCCGATGAATGTCATGAATATTAATATATTTTTCTTCATTTTAATTCGCTTTAAGGATTAATAGCCTGGGTTATTCTGCCCATTGTAGTTCGGGTTGGATGACAGCTCATCACCTGGTATGGGGAAAAGGTCCAGGTGATCAGCAGTGCTTGTGCCGGCGAAGGCGCCACCCTTCCACTGCCAGAGGTAATCACCGCCGGTGAATTTGCCGAAGCGTACGAGGTCGGTGCGTCTCTGAGCCTCATAGTAGAACTCCCGTCCACGCTCATCAATCAGGAAATCAAGGTCAAGATCAGCAGCGGTAATGTTGCCACTTGTATTGCCGTAGGCACGCTCCCTGATCTTGTTGATGTCAAGCACTGCCGCGTCGATATTTGCTGCACCGCCGATTCTGTAGAGAGCCTCTGCCCTCATCATGTATGCATCGGCAAGGCGGAATATCGGGAAATCGGTGCTTGCGAAGGCGGTGTTGTAGTTTACTGCCCTGGAACCGTCAGCATTGCGTGCGGTGAACTTATAGACTCCGATACCGTAATCGCCGCTGGCTGAAGGAGCAGGAATGTTCCTTGCCTTCTTGAACTTGAGGAAGACCCTCTTGTCAGGGCAGAGAGAGAATGTTGAATCACTCGCCGGTATAGTCACATTCCCGTAGGTGGCAATAGTATCAACCAGAAGATCGAGCAGCTGTATCCTGGCACGGTTGCCGTTCCAGTTGGTGTTTGAAGTCAGCCCGTGAAAATCTTCTGCCCTGATGTACCGTGCATCGCTGGATGATTCGATTATAAAGGTTGTGCCAACATAGCCCTGCACATTTGTACCGTCCTGTTCCCATGCAAAGATCATCTCCGGGTTGTGACGGCCGTCATTGTCGGCGCTGAAGTTCTGCCTGTAGTCAGTAGCCAGGGAGTATCCGGCGTCGATCACCTTACCTGCATAAATCACACAGTCATCCCATCTCGGAGTGCCGGTATAAACCTCTGCATTCAGGTATAGCCGTGCAAGAAGCATCCATGCTGCAGCCTGGTCAGCCTGGGGATACGAAGACTTGGGTACTCCCAGGGTATTTTCGATTGCAAGCAGTTCATCCTCGATATAATTGAAAATCTCTGTTCTTGTGCCTATCTCCGGGAAGAACTTGCCCACACCGTCTTCTTCAGTGGTGAAGGGGAACTGACCGAAGAGGTCAATGGCCCATGAATAGGCAAGAGCCCTGAGGAAACGGGCCTCAGCCACATACTTCACAACAGCCGGGTCAGAGTTTCCTTGAGCCTTGCTGATGAAGTCGTTGGCGTAGGTGATGCTGAGAGCCAGACGCTGGTAAAGAGCAGTGAGGAAGGGGTTACTCGGGCTCCACGTCTGGGTGTTGAGGTCGGCAATACCAACATCGCCCCATGCACATATAGCCTCATCAGTGGTAATCTCCTGAAGGTTCCAGAGAGCCCTCATTGTGGTAAAGAAGTTGCCGTCAGAGGCAGCAATGTCATCACCGCCGTTGGCACCCTGTCCCGAGATGATAAAGCTGGCATAGATCTTGGCAAGGGCCTGTTTCATGTATACGGGATCGTCATTCAGGTTGCCCTCAAGGATTTTTGTCGGGTCCTTCGGAGTGACATCCAAATCTTTCACGCATGATGAAATCATCAGCGCTGAAAGTATTATTCCGAATATTATAATCTTCTTGTTCATATCTGCTTATCGTTATTTTATTAGAAGGTAAGCCCTATACCGAGCATGAAGGTGCGGGGCCTCGGGTAGAAGTTGTTGTCAATACCGCCTGAGACCTCGGGGTCAAGACCACTGTACTTTGTAAAGATCAATGCGTTCTGCACCGTAGCGCTTACACGGGCACCCACAGCTCCGAAGAGATTGTCAAACCTGTAACCTGCACTGACGTTGTCAAGCTTCAGGAAGGATGCGTTTTCAACGAAGTAGTCACTGGTGAACTGACGCTTGACGAAATTGGTCTCGGCCAGTGCCCTTGTGAAGTTCTTCCAGTAACCGATCTGCTGCATCTGATCATATGAAGCACCGGCAGCTACCTGGTTGTAGACATAGTTGCCTATGCTGGCACGAGCCGAAGCAGAGAGATCAAAGTTCTTGTATTCAAACCTTCCGGAAAGGCCAAACAGCCAGTCTGCAACAGGATTGTGATAGATGTACTTGTCAGCATTGTCACCGTTGACAACGCCGCCTTCTCCGGACTCGTCAACGTAGAGACCTTCGATCGGGTTGCCGTCAACATCATAAACCTGGCGGTTGACGAAGTATGAGTAAGCAGGGTAGCCTACCCTTGTCACCTGCTTCTGGCCTGTGAAGGCATCACCGTAAAGAATCCCGATGTAGTTGGGATCATCAGTGATAAGGAGCTTGGTTATCTCGTTGACATTGTACGTAGCATTGACACCTATCGAGAACAGCATGTCATTGGTTGACACCGGAATGAAGTTCAGCGAGAGTTCGGCCCCCTTGTTCTCCAGGCTGCCCACGTTTGTAAGCAGTGTATTCGAGAAGTTGCTTCCGCTGGGGATTGTAACCGAGTTAAGAAGGTCATCGGTTGTTCTATTATAAATATCAAATGAACCGGTAATGCGATCATTTACAAAACCGAAGTCGAGACCGGCGTTGAGTGTGGTTGTCTCCTCCCACTTGATGTCCGGGTCATAGGCATCGGGCCTGAGCGTCGGGAGGAACTCCCCGTCAATATAATAGTATGAACCTTCTGATGATTCGCGGTAAAGCGCCTGGGCCGGATAGTCATTGCCTATATCCTGCTGCCCGGTTATACCCCAGCCAAGCCTGAGCTTGAGGTTGGTAACTGCCTTGACATTCTTCAGGAAAGACTCATCCTTGATCTTCCAGGCAAGTGCAACTGACGGGAATGTACCCCAGCGATTATCAGGTGCAAATCTCGATGACCCGTCTTCACGAACGGTGACAGTAACAAGATACTTGTCCATCAGGGTATAGTTAACGCGGCCAAAGAATGAGACGAGGTAGTTCTCGGTAATTAAGGTGTCGCCTCTGGGTGGCTGGTACCTTGGATCTTCCGGCCCTACAGTACCACGGGTGTAGCCGATGTTTTCCCTTTTGAAATGCTGCCATGAGTAACCTGCAGTTACGTCCAAAACACTGTTGATACTTCCCATATCTTTGTTGTAATTCAGATAGAAGTCCAGAAGGTTATTGTAGTTGGTTCCGGCGTATCCTGAAAGCCTTCCGAAGAATTCGCCACTCAAACTTGGAGCAGAAGTCGCCAGGCGGTTGTTTTCACCATCGCTGTCGGCATAGTCTGTTGCCAGGTTGAGGTTGGCCCTCAGCTCGGGAAGGAACGGAAGAGCATAGTCAAACTGCACGTTCCCTATGACCCTGTTCACCACTGACCTGTTGTCAGCCTCCAGGGCCTGCTCAACAGGGTTGGCTGTGCCCAGGTTGGCGCCATAATTGGCCCACTGGAAATATCCTGCCGAAGCAGGATTGCCATCCATGATCACCTGTGTCGGGTCCATGTTCACTGCAGAACCGATGGCGCCCGCGTCACCGTAGTTGTGATGGGTGTTCATACCCTTGACGTTAAGGTTGACCTTAAGAGCATCATTGAAGAAGGTGGGATTGAGGCTTAACGAGCCGGTTATCCTCTGCATGTCGGTGTTCTTCAGGATACCGTTCTGATCAGTATAACCGACAGAAAAGCGGTATGGAAGGCTGCTTACTGAACCCGAGAGACTCAGGTTGTGGTCATGCGAAATGGCAGTACGGAAGATCTCCTTCTGCCAGTTGGTATTCTCAAGGCCTAGAAGATCGAGGTTATCTATCCCGAAAAAGTCAGACCTGTCCAGAGCCAGTTGCCTGATCTCGTCACCAGAGAAGACGTCCACGAAGGCGATTGCGTTTGCAACCGAGACATTGCCGTCATACGATACTGTCAGCGGGCTGCCTGCCGTTCCCTTCTTGGTGGTGATAAGGATAACGCCATTAGATGCCCTCGAACCGTAGATTGCAGTTGCGGAAGCGTCCTTCAGAACTGTGAAGGTCTCGATGTCATTCGGGTTTACAAATGAGAGGATGTTCGAGCTTCCTGACACATTGTTATTGTCAATGGGGACACCATCGATGATGATCAGCGGGTCATTGGAGGCGTTGAGTGATGAACCGCCGCGCACACGTATTGTAGCGCCGCTGCCCGGTGCGCCGCCGGCGGTGGTGATGACCACACCGGCACTCTTGCCTACAAGCAGATCCTGGGGAGAGGTGATTGCCCCCTTGTTGAAGTCCTTTGAGCTTACCGCCGACACGGACCCGGTGGCATCACTCTTCTTGACAGTACCGTAACCGATGACCACTATCTCGTCGAGGGCCTGAACATCGGTGCGCATGGCAACATTGACAACATTGCCCTCACCAATGGTAACCTCCTGCGGCAGGTATCCGATAAAGGTGAAGACAAGAACATCCCCGGGCTTTGCCATCAGGGAGTATTCTCCGTTAACGCCGGTAATAGTTCCCGTAAGCGTGCCCTTGACAACGACGTTCACTCCGGGTAACGTCTGCCTGTCGGCCGCATCGGTAACTGTACCAGACACTCTTACCTGTTGCCCGAGGACAACAAGACTCATCATTATGCCGAAGGTCAGCATGAAGAGCCGTTTTCCAGTTAGTTTCTCCATAAATAGATCAGTTTAATTGCAGTTTTCAGAATTGTTAATATTGCTAAATTTATTTATCCAGGTTTGGGATGATAAAATTCCACCTTTTTAAAGAGTTAACCAACTCTTTTTCAGCTTTTTTACGCAATCGTTACCGCAAACGTTTGAATCAGGCGTCAGGTAAATTTCAGAGAGGCATCAGACACTGAATTTTTTTTATCTTTACGAGTAACAGCACCCTTTCCATGGGCAGAGAAAATATAACCATAAAAGATATCGCACGCGAGCTGGGAATATCACCTTCAACAGTCTCAAGGGCACTCAAGGATCATCCAGACATCAGCCAGGCAACCCGCGATGCAGTAAATGAACTCGCCGAACGGTGGAACTACAGGCCCAATCCCATCGCCCTGAGCCTGAAAAGCGGCTCCTCCAAAACAATAGGAGTGATAATCCCCGATGTGGTACACTACTTCTTCTCAACGGTGATCAGCGGCATTGAAGATGTTGTCTACCAGCGTGATTACAACATGATCCTCTGCCAGAGCAACGAGATGTGGGAGCACGAGATCAAGAACATCAGAACGTTGCTTTCCAGTCGTGTCGACGGCATCCTGGCGTCAGTGGCGAAGACCACAACTGATTACAGGCATTACCGTAGCATCCTGGATAAGGATATCCCTCTTGTCTTCTTTGACAGGGCAGTGGAAGAGCTTAAGACTGACAGCGTCGTCATGGACGATGAGACCGGAGCCTACAAAGCAGTAAATCACCTCCTGCGGACAGGCAAAAAGCGCATCGTGCATCTCTCCGGACCGCCGCAGCTTGCCATAGCGCGACACAGGCTGGAGGGCTACCTCAGAGCGATGAAGGAGTACCGGATCACACCTGCTGAAGAAGATATCGTGAAGTGTGATGATATTGAGAGCGCAGAGCGACTTATACCCGGCATCCTGAAACGTACTAACAGACCTGACGCATTCTTCGCCGTCAATGACCTGACGGCTGCCCAGACTATGATGATCATCAAACAGCACGGTCTCAGGATACCCGAAGATATCGCCATTGTAGGATTCACCAACAGCCAGATAGCCACACTCACCGATCCGGGACTGACATCAGTGGACCAGAAAGGATTCGAGATGGGCCAGGAAGCAGCGCGCCTGCTGCTTGACCGGATAGAGAAACCCCGCAGCCCCCTGCAAAACAAGGTCATCACCTCGGAACTGGTTATCCGCGGTTCAACCTCGGCAAAGTAAACAGAATGCTGCCGGCGGCAGAGAACAACCATCCGGACTGCCTGACCTCAGCGGATCTGAACGAAATCAGAGAGTTTCCCCTTTTTGCCTGCCCGGATGCCCTTTGGTGTCTCAGACACTGAACAGCACTCGGTAAGCGGATCATGCTGGAATACAAGAATATGATCATTACTCAGCGCCTCCTCAAGTATCTCCTGCTTCTCGGCAATTGTCACCAGCGGCAGGAGATCGTAAGCCATGTTCCATAGCAGCGGGATGTGGGCTACAGTCGGGATCAGGTCTCCTGCATAAAACAGTTTCCTTCCGCGGTAGCTTACCAGTGGAAGCATAAGTCCGGGAGTATGCCCGTAGAAGAGCCTCAGCTCCACACCGGGACAGAGTTCACCGTTCTCCTCAACCAGACTCAGTCTGCCGCTCTCGCCAAAAGGCTTGATGTTTTCAGGGAGAAAAGCATCTTCCTCCCGCAGGTTGGACTCATTGGCCCACTCCCACTGAGCACGGCTGATATGATACGAAGCGCTAGGAAACAGCGGCGTCGTGAGACCTTCACTGTTCAGGACAAAGAACCCGCCGCAGTGGTCAGCATGCAGATGGGTGATTATGATATCCGTGATATCCTCAGGCCTGTAGCCACACTCAGCCAGCCCCCCGGTGAGTCCTGATCCGCCATTAAGGTATGCATGCCGGAAAAACTTCTCATCCTGCTTGTCCCCCCACCCTGCATCAACCAGGATGACCCGCTCACCGTCATCAATAATCATCGAGGTAAGAGACAGCTCAATTGTATTCTTCTCATCGGCCTCCGTATGACGGCTCCACAGGGCTTTGGGTATCACTCCGAACATCGCCCCGCCGTCAACCCTGAAATTTGATATATTGAAAAGGGATACTTTCATTTTTTGCTGCATTAACGGCTGCAAGATAACCAATTTTGGTATTTTTGGCAGGTGATTCAGAACTGCACTCCAGCCGATGAACCCTGACTTCAACACAATACTGTTTGCCTTCACCCTGACCCTTTTCGCCGGTCTTGCGACGGGTGTGGGAAGCACAATCGCCTTCTTTGCCAAAAGGACAAACACCAAATTTCTGACTGTCAGTCTTGGATTCTCCGCCGGGGTGATGATCTATGTTGCTTTCATTGAGATCTTCATGAAGGGGAGGGAGGTTCTGACCCTCGCAATGGGTGACCGGCAGGGGTGGTGGGTGGCAGTCCTGGCCTTCTTTGGCGGAATAGCACTGATAGGCATCATTGACAGGCTCATACCGGCTCAGGAGAACCCTCACGAGGCCAGAAAGATAGAAGGAGGGGAAGAGGAGGCAAAGAGCGGAAAGCTGCTTAGGATGGGAACAATGACCGCCCTGGCAATCGGGATACACAACTTCCCGGAAGGACTTGCCACCTTCACATCAGCCCTCTCCGATCCAAAGATTGGTATAGCTATTGCTGTGGCTGTGGCTATTCATAACATCCCGGAAGGGATCGCCGTTTCGGTACCCATCTATTACGCCACAGGAAGCAAGCGAAAAGCATTCAGGCTCTCCTTCCTGAGCGGCATTGCGGAACCTGTCGGAGCAATTGTCGGGTATCTGCTGCTTCTCCCTCTGATGACAGAATCACTGATGGGTGGACTCTTCTGCTTCGTGGCCGGTATCATGGTATTTATCTCCCTGGATGAACTGCTGCCGGCGGCAGAGAAATACGGTGAGCACCACCTCTCTATCTATGGTCTCGTATCAGGAATGGCCGTGATGGCCCTCAGCCTGTTACTCTTTAAGTAAACAAAACCTGATTTATTCTGTTGCTTAGTTATATATTTGCTCTTCAATCGTAACTAAAATTCATATCATGATGAAAAAAACACTGACTGTCATTCTGGTACTTGCTGCGCTGGCAACCGGCGCACAGGCTCAAAGCTACAAATCAGCCATCGGCCTCAGGGGAGGTGATCCCTCAGGTATCACTTTCAAGACATTCATTAACAGCACCAACGCACTTGAACTTATTGCCGGTACAGGGTACTGGGGACATAACTTCGCTATAACCGGTTTTTACCAGTGGCAGAAACCGACCGACTGGACTCCCAACCTCGACTGGTTTGTAGGTCCCGGAGCACACATAGGGTTCTGGAATGATTATTACAGGGACGATTACGGTACAGGCATCCTGCTGGGTGTTGACGGTATCATCGGACTTGAATACACGCTGGATGATATTCCTCTCAACTTCTCACTGGGTATAGGGCCTGCCATACAGCTCACAAGCGGCCCCGGATTCATGTACTGGAACGGTGGCTTCTCAGTAAGGTACATCTTCTGACCCTTCTTACAGGCTCATAACGGGGCGGGTGCAGCGATGGCACATTTTTTTTGAATTATTTTGTATTTTCAAAAATAGATGCCATCTTTGCATCCGCTTTTTTAAGTTCTTTAAGGTCCATTCGTCTAGTGGTTAGGACGTCAGGTTTTCATCCTGGTAACAGGGGTTCGATTCCCCTATGGACTACGAAATTTACAATAAACAGACAGTATGGCTAACCATAAATCGGCGCTCAAAGCCGTAAGACAGGCAGAATCAAGGAAGGAAGACAACAAGTACTTCGCACGTACCATGCGTAATTCTCTCAAGAAGATGCGCAAGACCACAGAGAAGGCTGAGGCAGAAAAGATGCTTCCTGAGTTGAGCGCGATGCTTGACAAGCTTGCAAAGAAGAATGTCATCCACAAGAACAAGGCATCCAACCTCAAGTCCTCAATCACGAAACATGCTCAGAGCCTGAAATAGGGTTCTACTCCAGATATTTTTCACAGCCGCCACTTTCATGTGACGGCTGTTTTTTTTATCTTGCAGCGGGATAATTCGTTTTGCTGCATGTCAATGAAAATCACAGACTGGGCTGTCGAGGACAGACCCCGTGAACGGCTCTGGAACAAGGGCCCCGCCAGTCTCAGCGATGCTGAGCTGTTAGCCATTCTCATCGGATCAGGTACAAGGAACAACTCTGCCCTGGACCTGGCACGCGAACTGCTGGCACTTGCCGGCAACTCACTCGGTCAGCTGGGAAGGCTCAGCACGGGCGAGATACGTAAAATCAAAGGTATGGGTGAGGCCAAAGCGGTCACAATCGCAGCAGCCCTTGAACTGGGCCGGCGACGGAAGATTGCCGAAGCCTCGGAAAATCCACAGATACGCTCATCAGCCGATGTATTCGGAATTGTCAGCCCGCTGATGGAAGACCTGACCCACGAGGAGTTCTGGATACTCTTCCTCAACAGGGCTAACCGTGTCACCGGCAGGATGAAAATCAGCCAGGGAGGCGTCAGCGGTACTGTCACCGACGTGCGCATCGTAATGAAAAAGGCGATCGAAACACTGGCATCAGGACTGGTCATCTGCCACAACCACCCTTCGGGAAACACCAGCCCGAGCGATTCTGACATCCGTATCACCCAGAAGATAAAGGAAGCCGGTGCCATGATGGACATACAATTACTTGACCACCTGATAGTTGCCGGAAAGGATTATTACAGTTTTGCAGACAACGGGGCGCTCTAGAACTGCCTCACCGAGAGCCTGACGTCTGACCTGTCATCACACTGCTCAAGCATCTCTGAAACAGTCAGGCCAGTTACAGGGTGTAATGTATCCGGGGCAACCTCCGCCAGCGGCTCCAGCACGAACCGCCTCGAGTGAAGCTTCGGATGAGGCACCTCAAGGCCCGGCAATGAGATAACCCGGCTATCCCATAACAGTATGTCAAGGTCTATTATGCGAGACTCATACTGCCCTCCGGTGCTGCGCTTTCGCCCCATGCGCCCCTCGATGGAACGGAAGAGCTGTATCATCCGGGCCGGATCAAGGGTGGTTTTGATTACAACCACCATATTCAGGAACAGCTCGTCAGCATCAAAACCCCAGGGCTCCGTCTCCCATACCGACGAAGCAGCAGTTATTTTTCCCGCCTCCTCTCCTATCAGTTCCATGGCACGCCCGAGAGCTGCAATCCTGTCTCCCAGGTTGCTTCCCAGCCCTGCAATGACAGTTGACGTTACCTCCGTTTTCATATCATATGGTTCATTGCCTTAAAGATGCCTGTTTTTTTTATAATTTGGTCCCTCAATTCAACGTACAGAAAAATGAAAACTTTCCTCAAGATGCTGCTCGCTGTAATAGCAGGGCTCATAATCTCAAGTATCCTCTTTTTCGTGGTCATGCTATCAGTCGTATCGGGCATGGCTGCCGCCGGCAAAAAGACAGTCAGCGTGCCTGAAAAGTCAGTGCTGGTAATGAAAACCGGTGCCACAATACCTGACCGGTCCACTGGTAACCCCTTCAGTACAATTGATCCGGTCACAATGTCATTCACCCAGACCCCGGGCCTGAACGAGATCCTCAAAAACCTGAAGAAGGCAGCAGAAGACAAAAACGTCAGTGGTCTCCTCATCGAGAACGGCACCATGCCATCGGGATGGGCCACCGCGGATGAAATTCGCTCTGCGCTGAAGGAGTTCAGGGAAAGCGGCAAGTTCGTCTATTCATATTCCGACTATATGCTGATGCAGGAGAGCTATTTCATCTCCACCGCAGCAGACAAAATCTGGATAAACCCGACTTCTATGTTCGACTTCAAGGGGCTGGCTGCCGAGGTGACCTTCTACAAGGATGCCCTCGAGAAGCTGGGTGTTGAGGTGCAGGTGATCAGGCACGGTAAGTTCAAGGGTGCAGTAGAGCCCTATATGCTTGACAGGCTCAGTGACGAGAACCGGCTTCAGATCTCTGCATACATGGGATCAATCTGGGAACATGTTGTAAACGTGATCTCCGAGTCACGGGGAGTACCTGTTGCACGGGTGATGAGCCTGGCAGACTCACTTGCCGGTTATGATCCCGCACTGATGACAAGCGCCGGACTGCTTGACGGAACACTCTACCGTGACCAGCTGGAGGACAGTATCAGGGCTGCCGCCGGAATAGAGGATGGCAAAAAGATCAATTACATCTCAATGTCAAAGTATACAAATGCCCCTGCCAAACATGCCCCTGCGGGAGGCAAGGATAAGATTGCAATCCTCTTCGCCGAAGGCAGCATAGGCATGGGCGAGGGTGACGACTCAAATATAGGTGGCACCAGGTATGCTGCTGAGATGCGCAAGCTGCGGCTCGACTCAACGGTCAAGGCTGTGGTCTTCAGGGTCAACTCAAGGGGTGGCAATGCAATCGCCTCTGACGAGATCTGGCGCGAGGTGGAGCTCACTGATAAAATCAAGCCTGTAGTGGTATCAATGGGTAACTATGCAGCCAGCGGAGGTTACTATATCTCTGCTGCCGCGAGGAAAATAATGGCTTCACCCGTCACTGTCACAGGCTCCATCGGAGTCTTTGGCCTGATCCCCAATGCAGAGGCGCTTCTTGAGAAGAAACTGGGCATCAGCTCCGAGGTGGTTCGTACCAACGCCCACTCCGACTCTCCTTCGCTGACACGACCCCTCAACGACTTTGAAAGAGATGCACTGCAGTTCAATGTGGAACGAACCTACAGCACCTTCACAGGCGTTGTCGCCGAAGGCAGAAACATGAGGCAGACAGCGGTTGATACAATCGGCCAGGGACGCGTATGGAGCGGCTCTGACGCCATGACTATAGGACTGGTTGACTCCTTCGGAGGTCTCAGTGACGCAATCAAAGAGGCAGCCTCACTTGCAGGACTGGAAGAGTACAGGACCATTGAGAAACCGGAAACATCGGATTTCTATACAAAGTTCCTTAAACAGCTTACCGGCGAAATGCGGGCACATGCCATCCGCAATGAACTTGGAGAGGTCTCACGATACTACTACGACCTTAAGGAGATCATCTCATCAGGCGGGATAATGGCCATCATGCCCTACCACCTGGAGATCCGTTAGGATGATCCGCCCGGTGAAGCTTCTCCTGTGGTTTGCCGCACAGCTTTACGGGCTCGCCGTGGCTGTCAGAAACCTGTTTTATGACCTGGGTCTTCTCCGGAGCCACTCATTCGACATACCGGTGATCTGCGTCGGCAACATAACAGCAGGCGGAACGGGCAAGACACCTCATGTGATCTGGCTGGCAGAGAAACTCTCTGCACATACCCGGGTGGCTGTACTCAGCAGGGGCTACCTCAGAAAGAGCCACGGTTTCCTGACGGTGACACCGGCCAGCACCCCTGCCGAAGCCGGCGATGAGCCACTGCTGATGGCACGAAGCCTGCCCGGCGTATCAGTATTCGTTGACTGCGACAGGGTGAACGGCATCAGGGAGATTCTCAGACGTCACCCGGAAACAGGAGTGGTAATCCTTGACGACGGATTTCAGCACAGGGCAGTAAAGGCAGGAATGAATACGGTTCTCACCGACTGGAACAGACTGATGACCCGCGACAGACTGCTGCCGCTTGGATTGCTCAGGGAACAGATCGGCGCCATCAAAAGAGCTGATATTATTATAGTTACAAAGGCTCCGGCTGATGTATCCCTGCAAGAACGCGCTCAGGTCATTGAGGAACTCAGGGCTGCCGGGGCGACAGCACCGGTTTACTTCACCACCCTCTCTTACGGCAGCCCCGTGCACCTGTTCAGCAAAACCATCAGGAAGATTTCCCCAGCCACCCATATTCTGATGGTCACAGGAATAGCGAGCCCGGAGCCAATGGCAGAGTACCTGAAAAGCATTGCGGGGAGCGTGACTCAAGTCACCTTCCCGGACCATCACAGTTTCTCATCTGACGATATCGGCAAAATCACTTCTGCCTTCGACACCATGGTTGGTACCGACAAAATCATCGTCACCACCTCCAAGGATGGCGTCAGGTTAAAAGAAATCGCTAATATTGCAGTTCACGTCCTGCAGGCCCTTTATTACCTGCCTGTAAGTGTGCAATTCATTGAAAATGAAGAGGAATTCCTAAATAAAGTGTATTCATATGCTCGAAAAGATTATCAGGACCGCTGAATTTCTGGCCTCAAAGGGAATTAAGGATCCCGAGGCAGGTATTGTTCTGGGAACCGGGCTGGGCGGCCTTACGGCAGAGATTGACATCCAGGTTGAGATACCTTACAGTGAGATACCAGAGTTCCCGTTATCCACCGTACAGGGGCACGCAGGAAAACTCATCTACGGAGACTTCGGAGGTAAAAAGGTGGTCGCCATGAAAGGCCGCTTCCACTACTATGAGGGATATGGCTCGGAACAGGTCACCTTCCCCATCAGGGTGATGAAGGAGCTTGGTGTAAGGGCGCTATTTCTCTCAAATGCTGCAGGCGGAGTCAATCCTGATTTCAGGATCGGAGACATCATGATCATTGATGACCATATCTGCCTGGTTGATAACCCGCTGATAGGTCCGAACGATGACCGTATAGGTCCCCGTTTCCCAGATATGAGCGAGCCGTATGACAAAAAGCTTATTGAAAAGGCACGGAAGATTGCCTCAGAGTTGGGTATACCCGTCACCAGGGGTGTTTACCTCTCCACCACGGGACCGACCTTCGAGACCCCGGCTGAATACCGTTTCTTCAGGATCATCGGTGCAGATGCCGTGGGCATGTCAACCGTACCCGAGGTGATAACAGCAAGGCATATGAATCTCCCGGTCTTTGCCGTCAGCATCATCACTGACCTGGGCGTGGAGGGGAAGATCGAGTATACCACTCATGAGTCTGTACAGCAGGCTGCCGAGCACAGCGAAGAGAAGATGACGCGAATCATGAAGGAGCTCATCGCAGCCCTCTGACACTCTATTCTGCAAACTGATTATTAACTTATTAACGAGTGCCCGGACTTACTCCGGGCATTTGTGTTTTTACCTTCTGTCTTTCACCGGTAAAGCACCGCACAGACCTTCTTCCACCTTCCTGAACCGCCGTTGGAATTGTAAGACTCGGCAAGGATCACATATAACCCTGCCGGCAGCCGTGCCCCCTGGTCTGACAGACCGTCCCAGGCAAGGATAGTGCCAGCCCCGGCGGCAACTCTCCCGGCAAGACGCCTGACAGGATAACCGCGGTCATTGAAGACAGTCACTGTAATTATATTCTCCTCCCCTCCCGGGAAGAGGCTTACAAGCAGCAGGTCCTCGAACCCGTCGCCGTCAGGTGAGATCCTGCCGGATGAAAGAGTAAGCCCGGTTTCCTCTGCAGGCTGTTCAATCAAAGCGGAGTTAGGTGCACCGGGGGAGCCCCAGTTACATGCCTCAGAGGCTGAACGCCAGTTACCGGTCACCTCCGAGGGCAGTGAAGGAGATACTTTTTCCAGCGCCACTCCCTTTGTGCCTGAGAGAAAGGGCATATGCATCGAGGGATTGTAGTTCATCCTGTCAATGATGTTCAGACTTTGATCATACAGGATCAGCGAGCCGCCGTCATTTGGCATTGCCGGGAGACGGTCAGCACGGAACAGGGCCTCCTCTTCCCCGCAGGGAAAAATTTCGCGGAATTCAATGCTTCCTGAGACAAGCGCCAGGTATCCGTCCGGCAGCAGCTGGCGGTGCTTCCCCGTAATGGCCGTTGCCTGCGCCTTGCTCCCCCCTGCCAGGTACAAGCGTGACAGATCAAAAACCTTCCCTGAATTATTGTAAAGCTCAATGTACTCGCTCTGACCTTCTGCCGGATCAGGCATCAGCTCGTTAAAGAGGATCTCACCCGGCAGGGGCTCATCCGGCAGGCCGGTTTTGAATGCAGTGACGCATGGTGCATTGCCGGCATAGTCAGTTATATCCATCGGAAGGCTGACTGTTATAAGCCTGCCGGCGGCCAGCCGCTCTCCCAACGGGATGAGGGCAGTACGGTCAGCAGGGTCACCGGAGGATGCGATCAGTGTCGGCCTGCCTTCAGCAAGCCACGGAGAGGCGCCTGCAAGCATGACTGTCTCATCAAAGAGTACAGCCAGTGTATCCGGCGCTGCCGGCCATGCTGCAATCATCCGCGGACAACGATCGTCAGAAACAGTCGTCACCGTTGAATTAGCCTTCCCGGGTGTACCCCCCGACACATCTGACGACGGACTCCAGGCAAAAGGCTCATGAAAAGGATTGGCCGGATCAATGAGCTCTGCAGACCAGCCCCCGCCGGAACGGGGCCCGTCACCCAAAAACTCAGGGCCGTAGCTGACAGCATGGATCAGTGATCCGCCGGGGTCACGAAGCGCTATCAGCTCACCGGAATCATTCAGCGAAGGGAACGACTTCACAGCCATCACCAGCCCGTAAGGCAGCAGGTCACTCCTGCTCCCTGTGGAACAGAGTATTATCCTCCCTCCGGGTTCAATCCACCCCGTGGACAGGAACGCCGTATCAGGACCTGCTATAAGCATGATGCCCCCTGTCGCAAGGCTGTCACCGGTGCGGTTGAAAATCTCGAGGTACTCCCTTTCGGGCAGACCCCGTGAGGGAGTGGGATCGGCCATTATCTCCGATATGACAACATCGCCTGTGGCCGGATACCTGACGGCGCTGCCCCCTGTCTGTGCCGTAACAGACAGATACAATGAGAGTAACGGCAACAACAGAATCTTTTTCATGCAGCGGGACCAAAAAAGGATTAAATTTGTCGCACTTTTTCTCTTTATAAAGTTCGGATAAATTTTTTTAAACACGAAAAAAATGAAAGTTGCAGTTATAGGAGCCACGGGGATGGTGGGCAGGATGATGCTGAAGGTTCTTGAAGAGAGGCAATTTCCTGTTGACAGGCTCTTCCCGGCAGCTTCTGAGCGTTCCGAAGGCAGGGAGGTTATCTTCAGAGGCAAGCCGGTAAGGGTTGTAAGTGTGATGGAGGCCGTGGAAGCTGTTCCTGATGTAGCGCTTTTCTCTGCCGGTGCAAGCGTATCAAAAGAGTGGGCTCCTGTATTCGCCGAGAACGGTACCGTCATTATAGACAACTCCTCTGCCTGGAGAATGGAAGAAGGAATACCGCTGGTGGTGCCTGAGATCAATGCCGCCGCCATTGCCGCCGATACCCGGATCATTGCCAATCCCAACTGCTCAACCATACAGATGCTCATGGCCATAGCTCCCCTGCACAGTGAATATGGCATCAGGAGACTCGTCATATCCACCTATCAGTCCGTTACCGGCACCGGGGTGAAGGCAGTGACCCAGCTCGACAATGAGCGCCGCGGTCTGGGCGGCGAGACGGCTTACCCCTACCCCATCGATCTGAACTGCATCCCGCAGTGCGACGTCTTCCTCGACAACGGTTACACAAAGGAGGAGATGAAGCTGGTCAATGAGACACACAAGATCCTTGGCGATGACTCTATTCGCGTTACCGCAACTGCCGTCAGAGTCCCGGTGAAGGGAGGCCATTCGGAGTCAGTGAACATCGAATTCCTGCGGGAGTTCGACCTTGACAGGGTCAGGGCTCTGCTCTCAGATGCACCGGGAGTAATCCTGTATGATGATCCTGCAGAAAGGAAGTACCCCATGCCCCTCATAGCCCATGACAGGGACGAGGTGTTTGTTGGAAGGCTGAGACGCGATTTCTCTCAGGAGAAAACCCTCAACCTATGGGTAGTGGCTGACAACATACGCAAGGGAGCCGCCACCAACGCGGTGCAGATTGCGGAATACATGATCTCGGCCGGCCTGCTTAAATAGCCGGCTCATCAGTCTCGTACAGGAAATCGTTGTAGGGATACCGTGTAACGTGTATCTTCCGGACCTCGTCGTAAAGCATGCGCCGCAGTTCTTCGAAGTTGTCACGCTTCTTTGCAGAGATGAAAACGGTGTGTCTGTCTCCGGCCCTCGCCATCCAGGTTTTGCGAAGATCATCCAGGGAAAGGTTCTCCCTTTTGACCGGAGTCAGGTCATCCTCATCCTTGCGGTTAAATGAAAACAGGTCAGTCTTGTTGAAGACAAGGATTGTTGGCTTGTTGATGGCATCCATCTCCTTCAGGGTGTTGTTGACAACATCCACCTGCTCTTCGAAGCCCGGGTGGGAGATGTCAATCACATGCAGCAGCAGGTCCGCTTCACGCACCTCGTCAAGTGTGGACTTGAACGACTCCACCAGGTCATGAGGCAGCTTGCGGATAAACCCAACCGTATCTGACAGTAGGAACGGCAGGTTGCCCAGCACAACCTTCCTGACGGTGGTGTCAAGAGTGGCAAAGAGCTTGTTCTCAGCAAAGAGATCGGTCTTGCTGACCTGGTTCATCAGGGTTGATTTCCCCACATTTGTATAGCCCACAAGCGCCACCCGGACCATCTTTTCCCTCCCCTTCCGGCGGGTGTTCATCTGGACGTCAATCTTCTTGAGCTGCTCCTTGAGCCTGATGATCTTGTCACGTATGATACGGCGGTCTGTCTCGATCTCCGTCTCACCGGGGCCGCGAAGGCCGATACCTCCCCGCTGACGCTCGAGGTGTGTCCACATACCGGTAAGCCTGGGCAGAAGATACTGGTATTGAGCCAGCTCCACCTGGGTGCGTGCATGAGATGTGCGGGCACGACTGGCAAATATGTCGAGAATAAGATTGGTACGGTCAATAATACGGCAGTTGAGTTCCTTCTCGATGTTGCGCATCTGACTGGGCGTCAGCTCATCATCAAAGATGGCAAGAGTGATCTCATTCTCAGCCACGAATGCGGCTATCTGCTCAATCTTACCCTTATTGACGAAGGTGCGGGGGTTGGCATGCTCAACACGCTGCAGGAATGACTTTACGGGCAGAGCCCCGGCCGTCTCTGCCAGGAATGCGAGCTCGTCAATGTAATCGCGCGCACTGGCTTCATTTATTTCAGGGGTGATAACCCCGACAAGTATTGCCCGTTCTATGATATTATATATTAATCAGTATGTACTCCACCCATCCGGATCTGCCGGGTGGTTTCCCCGGCCCCGGGTGAACGGGGCGGGGGTCAAAATTAATACAAACTAATTAATATACCTCCTGTTGGCCTCCATGAAGCCCCTGATGGCACTCTTCAGGTTCTCCGAGCACATTATGATCATCTCGAAGTCCCTCGGGAACTCTATTATCCCTGACTGCAGCTCCTGTTTCTGCTCGGCTGTAAGGGCATTGACATCGCCTATGGCCCTGGCCGAAACATGTTCAAAACCTGAAGTGGCACCAATAGGCTCCTTCTTGATTGTGCGCTCCGGGTAGAGGGCACGCATCTCAACATCGCCCTGTATGACACACTCCTTAACCTGGAAGGTCCGTATCAGGGCACACTGCATATCCCTGAACTTCTTCACCTTGACATCGTTGCCCAGGGAATCCTTTACCACGTTCCCTCTCGCATCCTTGACATAGTCGAACCCGTCCTCAACGGTCGCCTTAACCAGCGTGTCACGCTGGAACTGCTTGTCAGGGCTTACGGCCACGGTGCGCAGATTAACGCTTATCAGGTAGTCCATCTGGGTGTCATCGTTCGGCATGGTAGTGTGGTATTCTACCCATTCGCTGTTGAGCCTGGGGAGGTCAAGGGCGAGCAGGTCCTTCTCGAATTCGTCGGGGAATTTGGTTGCTGAATAGTTCTTCACCGTCACGTACGCGCGGCTGATCCCGAGATAGCGCGACTCCTGCATCATCTGATCAATGTTCGGGTAGTCTCCGACATATTCCCTGGCGCGGACAAATTCGGCGTATGCCTGGCGATATGAATCCTTGGTACCGTTTTTCATCAGCTCCTGTCCGTGGGCATAGTAGAAGTCAGCTGCCTTCTTCTTTGCAATCACCATCTCCTGGAGGTAATCAACATATGGCCATTCGATGCTTCTGCCCTGGTAACTTATCGGGGTGACAGTGCGGACGAGCGACTGCCGGTCACTCATCTTCTTATAAACAAGATAGATTTCGTCCCATGCATTGGCCCGACCTTCCACCTTGAGGAACCGGATTCGTTCATTGTCCTGTTCGAGGGCGATATTCATAGCCCGTTCCAGTGTCACTATCTCCTTTTCATTCTCCGGATTTTTCCGAAGTTCAGATACAGCCTTGCTGATGGCGGCGTCATAGTTGCCGACCTCGAGCTGTTTTTTTGACGATCCGCAGCCTGACATTATGAGGGCTGAAACAAATAAGATTCCGAAGGTCCGTTTCATAGTTGCAATATTTAAAAAACCCCGCTTGTTTATGGTAGGCGGGGTTTCTGTATAACGATTGGGTATGGTCATTATTGCAGCTGGAAGATGATGGGGATGGAGTATTTGACCCTGACGGGGCGGCCGCGTTGCATTCCCGGTGTCCATTTGGGTGAGGCTGCCACGGCTTCCTTGGCTGCTTCATCGAGCAGTGGGTCAACGCTGCGGGTAACGGTCACGTTGCTGACGCTGCCGTTTGTTTCAACCACGAAGGAGATGAATACTCTTCCCTGGATTCCGTTTTCGGTAGCCAGTTCGGGGTAGCGGACGCGCTTCTGCACCCAGTCGCGGAAGGTATTTATATCACCGCCGCGGAATTTGGGCATATCTTCAACGATGACGAAGATTTCCTCTTCCACCTCTTCCTCTTCGGCCTGCAGTACCGGGGCATAGATCTCCACTACCTTGTCTTCGGAAGTTTCGTCGTCCTCGAATTTGACTTCATTATCTATCACCACGTCGTCTTCAACGATCTCGAAGAGGTCGGTCACTGTGACCTCTGGCGGTGGCATCTCTTCCGGGGGTGTTTCCTCGGTTACGGGTATCTGTTCTTCCTCGATGGCTTCTTCAGTCATGCCGTCGAAGGCTGAGTCTCTTTTCTGTCCGCTGGTCCACTCCATTGCGATGAGGCAGACGGCGAGGGCAACAATGAGACCGGCCTGAATAAACAGTGACTTTTTGTTCTCGAGGTTTGCCTTTTCGGTTTTCTTCGGTTCCATGATAATGCTGTTATAGGCACCTCAAAGTTACAAAATTGTTTGTCATCTCCGACGGCAGGGTATAAAGTGATTTGGAAAAAATTTCTATATTTGCACCGCTCCGGGCGATTGGAGGGTTTTGACCGGTCCCGGAGAAGTTCTTAAATACAATGGGGATATAGCTCAGTTGGCTAGAGCGTGTGACTGGCAGTCACAAGGTCAGGGGTTCGATTCCCCTTATCTCCACAAAATCAGAGTGCAAATCAATGCAAACCCTGCAAACTTGACGTCTGCGGGGTTTCTTATTCATAATATCGTTGACAAGTTCCATGTCCCAGACTGCCAGTATTTCAACCCTTTACAGTATATCTTTTGAGTCAAATACGCTTACCCTTATTCATAATTTCAGGATTATTCTCATTCATTGAGAAATGAAACGAACATTTACTCTCATTGTGGCGGGTCTTCTGGCGCTGACGGTTTTAATGTTCTTCGCTATGCATGCCTGGATAGAGCATTCGGTAAAAGAAAACATTGCCAACGCAAAAAAACGTTACTCCGGCACTGCAGAAGAGGCTCTCATTGCCTTCCTGGCAAATACAACCAATAATCCGGAGGACAGAACACATATTGCATTCTGGACCTTAGTAAAACCCGTTAACAATGAAACTTAAAATTCTGTATTGGCTTCCAGGGATTCTGGCAACCCAGCATCACTGATTGTCATCGCTCCCATCCTTATCACAGGCATATTGTTCATCCTGCATGAGGCCCTCAAACCGGGGATCAAGCCATAATCAGCAAATCAGTGTGAACGCGGGGACGGTTATTTCACTTTAATGAAGTGATCGAGGATCCCAAGGTAGAGATGTTCCTCTCCGGGTAATTCCAAATCGTAAGTCGAACACAGATAATAGTTTTTTCTGACCGTTCCCATGCCTGCCAGTGATGCGGCCGGTCCCGACAGTATTCTTTTCAGGCCGCCTGTCATAGTCTCGTCACCTTCAGCCTGTTCCTGTATTTTTTCCTGCAGGAAGGAGGTGAACTGCTGTTCGGACGGATTGGTTGCATAAAGCAGTGCCAGGAGAAGGACAAAGATTACCAACCCGTATGGAAAACGCCGTGATTTTTTTGCTGCATTCATAACATCTGAATTATCAGGATGGATTGTGAATGCACAAATGTAAGCTAAAAACTGTGATGCAGGTATCTGTTAAGTCAGATCACCCTGCGACAGCGTTACCAGCTTCGAAATGTAGCGGGGATCCTCGGCATAGGGTATGCTGTTGAGAAAGACAAGGTAGAAATCGCTGTCAATCTCATCTTCAAGCCTGTATCCCCGAGAGAGGTAATACTTCTGCCACAGGGCATAATCAATTACTGAATCAGACCAGTGCGCATACTGCGCATGCTCTTTATAGATGCCTGTGGCAACTGTAGGCCTGCGACCCGGGTACCTCATCCCGAAAAGATTGTTTGCATTCAGAAAAATATCAGAGGTGTAATACCCTGTCTCAAGACGCGATTGCAGGATTACAATATCCTGGTACATCACCCCTTCATACTCGAGGCATTTCTTCAGAAGGTCTTCGCTGAAGGACTGATTTCTGACTTCAAAATAGAAGAGGTATCTTTCTGTACGCTGTCTTGCCTCTTCAGTCAGCATTGGACTTCCTCCCGGAACAAGGTAAGTGTTCAGGAGGAAGATCATTCCAAGCAGGATGACACGGGCATAAGGAGCGCCCGGTATCGGATTCAGCTTCAGATGCCGGAAAAATTTCCAGTTTCTGTAAGCAACTTTTAAACCAGAATAAATCTGTTTAATTGTCTTCATGGCTGTTGGATTTGACTAACGGGACAAAGTTACGCCAGGCTGAATCCCAGCACAAGACCCACCAAATACTATGGTGGTGTTTATGAGCGTATTACATATAACGCTCCTCAAAATATTCCTATGCTTCACTTGCCTCACCCGTCAACTCACAGACCGAATTATATGCTTCGTCAAAAAGAGGTCAATTTTTACGGCTAAAAAAGAGACTTATCATTTATACTGACCACTTAAGGATTTATAACACTCTTTTTCTGATAATTAGCTGTACAAAATATCAAATGGAACTGAATCCGGGATTTTGACCAAAAGAGGCTTCGTAAGGGTCATATTCGGGAAAATTCCTGCCCATGGAGTCCGATTCGTGAATGATTTTTATACGTGGAGGGTCGGACGGATTATACTGAGGCTTCCGACTTTGATTATTAATGGTTTATATATACCTTACCCATCCAAAATACTGTGTGTTCTGTTACAGTAACAAATGCCTGAAAATGAAAGAAAACAAGAATCAGACAGATGACTATCTGAGTCCTCATTTCATTACCCGGAGTAACTGGCTGAGGGCAGCCGTTCTTGGAGCAAATGACGGAATCTTATCGACAGCAAGTATTGCCATCGGTGTTGCGGCAGCAAGCAATACAAGAGAACCAATAATATTAGCCGCACTGGCAGGATTGGTTGCAGGAGCCCTGTCAATGGCAGCAGGAGAATATGTTTCTGTGAGTTCCCAGACAGATGTGGAGAATGCTGATATCGAAAGAGAGAAACAGGAACTGGAAGAAATGCCCGAAACAGAATTACAACGGTTGGCGGAAATTTATGAGAAAAGAGGTCTGAAGAAGGAAACCGCACAACTTGTGGCGAAAGAACTGACAGACAAGGATGCATTAAGCGCACATATCAGGGATGAACTGGGTATAAATGAAATAAGCCAGGCCAAACCAATCCAGGCAGCGTTTGCTTCAGGAGCCGCTTTTACTATAGGTGGCATTATGCCATTCCTTGTGACCCTGTTCCTGCCGCTGAGAAGTATGGAATACTCTCTGTATGGATTTGCCATCTTCTTTCTGATCATTCTGGGTGCCCTTGCAGCCAGAACGGGAGGCTCAAGCGTGACCAAAGCCATTATCAGGATTTCATTCTGGGGTACTGTCGCAATGGGACTGACAGCTCTTGTAGGATATCTGTTTAATGTGACTGTCGGATAAATAAAGCATAAGGCCTTGCCACTGCGAAGCCTTCAACATCCCGTGTCATTTTTACGGCATTTTTTGGACTCTTGTCTTCCGGGCCCGGAATATTATCTATAGAAGCCGGCCGGGCAACTGCCGATTCGATGATCTTGACAAAAGAAGTTTGGAGAGGACGAACTTTTAGCCGATTAAGGCATACCTGGCAGGCCTTCCGGAAATTTCGCAGTGGAAAATTGAAAAGAAATTCAACGCCAGATAAAGTGCAGAAATCGGCAAACATGATAAATTTACCTGATACAATTAAAAATCATGTCTGACATCAGGAAAATCCAGGAACAGGTGCTTTACGGCGCTGTTAAGAATAAGAGCAATGACGATACGGCAAAAAGGGTAGTATTTGGAGATGATCTCAAACCAGCCCCGGAGGATAATCCAACGTGGGTAAAGAACTCCATGAGCAGGCTCGGGGAACACTTTGACAGCGCAACCGTCAAAAAGATCAGGCAAAATTGCCAGTGCGGGTACGCTATGGAGGAGAAACTGCAGCTCGTTCAGGAGATAAAGGAAGCCTCCTCAAGCCTGGAAGAGTTTGGAAGTCACCCCAAAGCACAGGCCGCAGGACTGTCATATTCAGACGGCGCAGTCAACCTGATGTTCCCGTTCTGCCCCTGTCCCATGGTTGCAGAGGTTGATAAGCTGGATACAAATACATGGTGCCAGTGTACCACGGGGTACAGCAAGATACTCTTTGAAAAGGCCTTTGGCTGCGAGGTGGATGTTGAGCTGCTGAAGAGTATCAAGGCCGGCGACGAAATCTGCCTCATGAAGATCATCCCCCTGGGGAAGGTCTGGCAATAGCCCTGGCTGGAAACTTTTTCCGGAGTTTCCCCGGATTACTCCTTCCTGAACCTTACCCGGGTCACTTCATTGACCCAGCCGCCGACGGTGAAAACGGCACCCTCATCGAGGATGCGGCGGTAGAAACACTCCTCCTTCGTGGGAAAGAGCTGTGACCAGGCCCTGAATTTAGGCTCAGCCTCCTGCCTCAGTGAGGGATCAGCCTTTACGGCCGACTCGAGGTAGTCAACCGCAACCCAGTAGGCAGTGTGATTGTCAAATGCACTGCCAAGCTCAGCGCCGGCATAGCACTCGGCAAGGATCATCAGAGCCCGTGCATTACTGTTGTTGAGCTGCCAGGCATGCTCGGCACGGTTACGCGCCTCCTGCCTCCTGCCCTGCCTCAGGTCAGCCAGGGCAATCCGGTTAAGCACCGCGGAACGCGATATCCTGCTTGTATCCCTGTTATATGCTTCAGTAAAATAGGATAAAGCCCTGTCGCTGTCGTTCCGGGCTATGTTAAGCTCTGCAAGCCGGAGGGCATTCTCCACTGAGCGGTCATTGGCAAACATCTTGACCGCAACGTTGTAATAGAGATCAGAAGAACCGCAGTCCGCTTCATTGAGCATAGCTTGCACCTTACCCAGGAACAGAGCATCACGGAAGTTGCGGTCCACCTTGCCGGAATAGAGGGTCTCTATACCTGCACACGTCATAGCGCCGCTGGTACGGTAAAACGTCTCCATGTTCTGCAGGTCTTCAGCATTGTTGCAGTTGACTACACCAGACTCAATCCGGTGGTCAACCGTTCCTATTGAGGTAATGAAAGCCTGCCCCATCTCGCCGGCATCAATAATACCCATGGCATACAGGCTGGCAGCCACCGTGGCAAGTCGCACAAAATGATTGCATTCGAGCTGATCAGGATAACTTTCGGCTGCCTCGACCAGTATATTATAGCAGAGCCCCAGGTAATCCGGGTCATCACCTGCCAGATCCATAAGCAGATCGGTCTTGTGAAGCTCATTTGCAGACCGGTTGCCATAATAGTGTGAACGCTGAGTAAGGATCATCATGATGGAATCAATATACTCCCTGCTTCCCGTCAGGTCAAACATCTGCCTGTAGAGAATTTCTCCGTCGGTGTAGATCTCCTCTGAGGCACCGGGGCAAACGTCAAGAGCCTCCCTCCAATATCCCAGGGCAGCAATGTTGTCGCCGCGTAACTGAGCTGACCTGTAAATCGAAATCATCTCAGGACAGCGTACCGAGTCCGCAACATCACCAGTCACAATTCCACTCCAGGCGACCTCCTGGCCGGTAACGGCCGAAGGCAAAACAATCATAAGCGCAGCAGCCAGAATCATTACTGACCGTAATCCTTTTTCAATCATCAGTGCCATAACTTGCAGTACTTTAAAATCCGGGTACCTCATCCTTATTATAACTCTCTGCGATTGAAATTCGTATCCTGAGGCTGCCATGTATGTGATAATTATTCGGGATGGCAGGATGCAACCGGAAGATAAGAAGATAAACGCCTTACTGTCAGCAATTTTTCCCGGGCAGGAGCGTTAATTATTAAGGAAAACAGGTATTATACACAATCATGTTCTACAATTATCATATAATGAGCCTGCCACATGAGAGGATGTACCTGATGAACACAACGAAGGACGTTGTAATCAGGTCGTCTCCCGGTAAGACCAGCAAGTTCTATGCGAAAGAGAGAGGCGGAAAGGAATTTGAGCTCCACCACCTGAGTGATCTGCTGCATGAGACGCTCAAGGCAGCAAAAAAGATTTCCCGTTCGCAGTATGCTCTCTTTTAGCAAACCGCTTTTCTGATCTTAACCAGCCGTACAAAGGCAAAAAGAGCTATTTTTGGATTCCCGGGAATCCAGGGGATACAGGGTGACCCGGAAAAACCCTTTACTGATCCAGGAAGATGCGCTTCACTCCACTTGCCCAAAAATATACTGTCACTTTTATCCTTTCCTTCACACTTATCGGCGGCAGCATTAACGGTCAGATTGACTTCAGCGCCGGCTCCTCCTACAGGTACCTCAAAGGCTCTGCTGCCGCCAGTCTGCCTGGCGACTGGATGACACCAGACTACAATGACTCCGGCTGGAGCCAGGCCAACGCCCCTTTCCGTTACGGTGACGGCGCCGGAGGAACGGTTCTCGGTGATATGATAAACAACTACTCCACCCTTTACCTCAGGAGCAGCTTCAACGCCTTCTCCACTAACAGGATAAAAACAATCCAATTCAGGGTCAACTATGATGACGGGTTCGTGATATGGGTCAACGGAACAAGGGTGCTCAGCAGAAACGCACCTGCAACGATCTCGAATACGGCCCTTGCTCCCGCGAACCATGAGTCGGGCACCTTCGAGCTTTACAGCATCGACTCCACCGGGGTGCCGCTGGTGGAAGGAACCAACCTTCTATGTATCCAGGCATTTAATATCACCCTCAACAGCTCCGATTTTCTTTTTGATCTTGGGATCGAAGCAGCACTGTCGCAGCCGGAGGTATCTGACACTGTCGCCATCAGTTTCAGCCACGAAGCCGGATTCTTCGATACGCCGTTTGACCTCGCAATCACACCGGGTGAACCCGGATATGAGCTTGTCTATACTATTGACGGCAGCAACCCTCAGACATCATCAACCGCAATGCGCACCACCACCTCAGCAAGCCTCAGGGTTGATCCTGAGATTACTGCCGGCCGGCCGCGTACACCCGTATTCATTGTCCGGGCTTCGCTGGCCATGGCCGGCTATTCCCCGTCGAGGCCGGTGACAAAGTCGTTCATATTCATTGACAAGGTACTTGTACAGGGGTATCCGGGAGGCGACTGGCCCACATCATCGGTTAACGGGCAGCTGATAGACCTGGAGATGGATCCCGAGGTGATAAATGATTCGCGCTACAGCCCTCACATCAGGGCAAGCCTGAGGGATATACCCTCAATCTCGCTCGTCACGGACAACGCAAGCCTCTTCAGCCCCTCGGAGGGCATCTATGTAAATGCCTACATGCACGGTGAGGAGTGGGAGCGTCAATGCTCCATGGAGCTTATAGATACTGACAACACAGTGGAATTCAGCGTGAACGCCGGCCTACGCATCCGCGGAGGAGCAAGCCGTAAACCGGAAAATCCCAAGCACGCTTTCCGGCTCTTCTTCAGGAAGGAGTACGGTCCTGGCAAGCTCCGTTATCCCCTCTTCGGTGATGAAGGCGCCTCAGAGTTCGACAAGGTGGACCTCAGGACAGAGCAGAACTACTCCTGGAGCATGGACGGCGACTCCCACAACACCTTCCTCAGGGATGTATTCTCGAGGGACACCCAGCGCGACATGGGCCAGCCATATACACGGAGCCGTTATTACCACCTTTATCTCAATGGCATGTACTGGGGCATCTACCAGACTGAGGAGAGGGCCGATGCCGACTATGCTGAAACCTACTTCGGCGACAGTGAGGATGACTATGATGTCATAAAGGTCTCTGTTGAGGCCTGGCCGTACTTCAACGAGGCTACTGACGGCACGATGGACTCATGGCAGGAACTGTGGAACAGGTGTGTCCGCGGCTTTGCATCCAACGCAGACTATTTTGCCCTGGAAGGAAAGGACCAGAACGGCAAACCGGTGAAGAATACCCGCGTGTATGTCAATATTGACAACCTGATTGATTACATGCTGGTGATCTTCTACACAGGCAACTTCGACGCCCCGGTCTCGGCCTTTGCCTCCAACTCAATGGCCAACAACTACTACGCTATTCAGAACAGGAAGAACAAGGGTGAGGGGTTCGTCTTCCTGGCCCATGATTCGGAGCATTCGATGTTTGTAAACCGCTATTCGCTGAGCGATGGCATTAATGAGAACAGGGTGACAATCAATGACCCGGCGATGACGGCTTCAGGAATCAGTAACTTCCAGCCGCAGTGGCTGCACCACAAGCTGGTATCCAACGCCGAATACAGGCTTCGCTTTGCGGACAGGGCCTATAAACATTTCTCTGCCGGCGGATCTCTTCATCCGGGAAAGTGCCTCAACCGGTTCCAGGCAAGGAAACAACAGGTTGACAAGGCGATAATTGCCGAGTCCGCCAGATGGGGAGATGCGAAGACATGGAACCCAAGGGACAGGATTGACGACTGGCTGCCGGAGGTTACCGATCTGGAGAACAACTTCTTCCCGGTCAGATCCGGCATTGTGGTCAGCCAACTGAAGTCCGCAGGGCTGTATCCTTCCCTTGAGCCCACCGTTGTGAAAGAATCGGGCCTGACGCTGGCAGATGAGAGGGAGATATCCTCACCGGTAACTGTGACACTCGAGAACCCAAACTCCAGGGGACAGATATACTATACAACTGACGGCAGTGACCCGCGGCTCCTTGGCGGCACTGTATCAGGCAAGGCCGTGGCGGCACAGCACGGATCCGTCCTGGTGATCTCCGCGTCAACCATCTTCAGGTCACGTATCCTCGACAACCAGGTCTGGAGCCCCATGAAGGAGGTGCGATTCATGGCGGTGAACGAGGACTATTCATATCTCAAGGTAACGGAGGTGCATTATCACCCGGCTGACCTGATAAGGGGCAGTGACACCGTGGACGGCAAGGACCTGGAGTTCCTCGAACTGAAGAATACAGGCAGGAACGCCGTGAATATCGCCGGAGTTACAGTTGACACTGCAGTCTATTACACGGTGCCAGCAGAAGTGATGCTTCCCCCGAAGGGGTTCTATGTAATGGCCTCGAAACCAGAGGAGTTCTACGCTTATTACGGGATGAGAGCCAGCGGCAACTACAGCGGCAACCTTGCCAATTCCGGTGAGTTTGTGCTGTTGAATGACAAAAACATGAACAGGATCCTCTCTTTCAGTTTCTCCGATGACTCCCCGTGGCCCGTTGAAGCTGACGGCAGCGGATACTCGCTCGTGTCTCAGATGGGAGACCCTACGGATGATCCGGACCTGTCATCATACTGGAGACGGTCAGCCAACACCGGGGGTTCACCGTTTGCCGATGACCCTGTCTCAACAGCCGCAGAAGAGATACTGCAAAGGCATTGGGGTGAACTTACCGTCTTCCCCAACCCGTCATCAGGAGTGGTTGTTGTGAGCATCGGCGAGGAGATCAGCAGCACGGTGACAATCAGATTCATCTCAATCACCGGGGTAATCGCCCTTGTGAAAGAGACAGGTGGCACGGCAGTGATTGACTTTGCTGAAGAAGGCCTTGCTGCCGGAGTCTATACAGTTGCTGCAGAGCACGGTGGCGTTTCATACAGAGCAAGACTGGTATATATGCCGCACAGGTAACCTCTTAGCAAGAGAAGTGCAGATGCAGGGTTATGTAAACACTTATATATAAATTTGCATTCTGCCTGGCAGAAAGTCAGCATGAAAAAGAAAACATCGAAAATCGGTTTGCGCGCAGCGGGGCTCCTGCTACTGCTTTATATGCTGAGCTTCAACTCGTGTGACAAGGTTAGTATCTGCTGGTACTGTGAGAATCCCCACAACACAAGTGAATGGCAGCAGGTCTGCAACTCCATGACCAAGATCAAACTGGAGTCATACGGTTACGTCTGTACCCCGTTCTGATCATAATTCGTATCTTGTACTCCCGTTATTCAATTTGCTTCAGACAGTGAAAAGGAGCATGAAACATATCGTACTTGCAGCAGTGGTGTTACTGTGCGGGCTGAGTCTCGCGGGACAGAGAGAGGTGCCGGTTAACGGCCCCTGGGAAGATGAGAAGTTCTTCAACGCAGGGTACAGCCTCGGGTTTAATACCATGAGCTTCAGAATCAATCCTTCGGATCAGTTCACGGCCATAGACTCACTTTCTCCCTCCGGCGTCAGCGTCTTCCCGGGCATCAATATCCACCTTGCTCTGAATTTCAGGATAAACCAGTTCTTCGATATAAGACTGCTGCCAGGCATCTCCTTCGGCCAGCGAAACTTAAATTTCTCATCCACCAGCCTGGTTGATACGGTCTTTTCTCCCCAAAAGATAGAATCCAGTTTCATCGAGGTGCCGTTACTAGTCAGGTACGGCTGGAGGATGCAGAACATCAAACCCTACATAATAGGCGGAGTCAACTACAGGTACGACTTCTACGCTCAGGACAGGTACAGGATTGAAAGGCCTGTCTATCTGAGGTTGAACAAACCGGATATCTACTATGAGGCAGGCGCAGGGGTAGGGTTCTACCTGAAGAGCATCAGGCTCTCCCTGGAGATAAAAATGTCAAACGGCATACAGGATGTGCTGGCGCATGACTCCCACCCTGAGTACCCGGAATACACCAACTCGATAGCCTCACTGAAGTCGCGCATGTGGGTCTTCTCCCTGCATTTCGAATAACCTTTAATGCCTGTTTCCGGCCCTTCGCAGCAGGACATATTACTGACATTGCGGCAGTTGATACTGCGGCAGCGGTGTAATCTAAGAACTCAGCCCATTTGTCCTATGATCCCCTTGGTTGGTCAAAATTATACTGCATTTCATGCTTCAGGCGCTCATTTTATGAGGTTAATTAGCGAAATTTGGGCAGGCGAGGGAAAAATACAGGCTTTCGCAGCCTCCTGCCCAACTGACAATATCAATGAAATACAACTACAAAAACCTCTTCGCGTCGCAGCACGAAAAATTCACGGCGATATTGGGTCAGGATTATTTCTCATCACTCCTGGTTGACGACGATCTGTCGGATTCAGCCATCATTGTAACAGACAAGAGGGTATACCAGGTAGGCAAACTCTATGAAGCGCGGCAGCGCAACCTCACCGGAAGCCTCAGGGCCGGCAGGGGGAAAAAGATTGTCAGTCTTCTGGACATTACCGGAACCAGCAGCAAGGAGGTTTCAAGACCTCTTGCCGGATCGTCGCTGATTGCCTTCGGGATAATGTCTGCCATCCTCGGTCTGCTCTCAGATGTCAGGCAGTCTACATATATAATGCTTGGGATAGCCCTGGTTTCCATTGCCGGAGGGGTCTGGCTCGTCCTTAAGCTCAGGAAAAGATATCTCGTAATTGAATACGCCGGAGGGAGCATGGCACAACCGGTAAAGTTCATCACTGATTCCGAACTCAACCTTTTCCAGGGCATAATCTCTGACGAGAAGGAGAAACTGATCTCAGGCGCTGCCGACAGCAAGGAATGCCCAAACTGCGGGGAAAAGATACAGCTCAGCGCAAAGATATGCCGCTACTGCGGCGAGGAGCAAAAAGATCTCTCCACCGAAGAATCAAGATAAAATTTTTCTGATCAGATATTGACAGTAAAATGGCCCATTTCACCCGGCAGCAGAACTTTTATCCTTTTCAGCGGTTAATTTATCAACTGAATGCCGGAGTTTGTCAAATCGGAGTTAATCCCTGTCAGTATGGTGAAAGCTCACGAGATGCCGAATAATGGGTGCCAGATGCAAGAATTACTAAAAAGTGCGAATATCGGTCAATCAAATTATCTTTGCATATAGCTGGTATCGTCTCTAACTTGTAACTTTTTAGGACCGGCAACCGGCATTTGTTCTGACAAATAAATATGAATGGCAAATAAAAGCGCAATAAGAATCTTACTCCTTGGATTGCCAATTCTGACAGCATTCATTGTGCCGGCGGGATACCGCAGTGATACGGCAGCACCGCCGGCCGCACTTCCGTTTGAATCTTCTGCAATGATCATGCAGGCCTTTCCCAATGATTTCGGGGATGCCCCGGCAAGTTACGGGTCTGCTGATCACGTCATGGACGGGCGACGCTATCTCGGAGGAGAGCCTGACGGCGAAGCGTCACAGCAGTATTCGGATGAGGCCGACGGGGATGACCTGAGCGGCCGTGATGATGAAGACGGGGTGACGATCCCGGAGCTGGCGCAGGGTAAAAAAGTTACTATACGTTACCAGGTAGCAACTCCGTATGCAACAGTTTATCTGAATGCGTGGATAGACTGGAACGGCGACGGTGACTTCAATGACAACGACGAGAGAATTGCCAGCAATATCAGTAGGACATTCCCTTCTACTTACAGCCTTGATATCACCGTTCCTGACAATGCAATCGGATCAAAGCCCACGTTTGCGAGGTTCAGGCTGGGAGCCCGGATTAACACTCCCACAGGAACTGCATCGTCAGGAGAGGTTGAGGATTACATGATAAAGATTGCATGCATCGGGCCTGAACCCCCAAAGGTCGGCCGGATCACTCAGCCTTCATGCCAAACTCCCACCGGCAGTGTTGTCCTTGAAGGACTTCCCGGCACAGGCAGATGGACCCTCACCAGGCTGCCTGACGGGGAAACAATCACCGGAAGCGGGTCATCCTATACAGTTACGGGACTGGAGCCTGGCAACTGGACCTATACCGTAACCAACCTGAGCGGCTGCACTTCAGTCCCCTCGGCGCAGATAGAGATCACGGCCCCTCCCGGAATACCAGCGGCACCTGTGATTTCTGCCACCATACAGCCATCCTGCACTTTATCAACAGGCAGTGTTTCCCTCAGCGACCTGCCTTCAGAGGGTAACTGGACCTTGCGTCTCTACCCGGGTACACGCAGCTTTAACGGCAGCGGCACCACCCTGACCGTAGATAACATTGAGGCGGGTACATGGTATTTCACAGTCACCAATGCAGAGGGATGCACCTCAGGGCCCTCTGATGATGTGGTTATCAATGACCCACCGGCTGTACCCTCTCCACCGGTTCCGGGAGAAGTCACTCATCCATCATGCAGTTCCCCAACAGGAACAGTTCAGCTTTCAGGACTACCATCAACAGGTACATGGAGTGTTACCCGCACCCCCGGCGACGTTGTTACAACCGGATCAGGCAGCAGCACCCTTATTGCGGGAATCCCGGCAGGAACATACACCTTCACGGTGACCAATGAAGCAGGATGCACTTCAGGTCCCTCATCGGCCGTCCTAATCATCCAGGGACCGGCATTGCCCGATGCCCCGGTAATTGGTACTGTAACCCAGCCATCATGTAATATCTCAACGGGAAGCGTATTCATCTCCGGTCTGCCTGCCCCGGGCTCCTGGACACTCATCCGCCATCCTGACGGAGCAACATATACCGGAACCGGAGTAAGCACAACGTTAACAGGCATACAGCCAGGCACATATACATTTACCGTAAGAGGCACAAGCGAATGTACCTCGCTCCCTTCAGAGGAGGCGATTATCAACCCGCAACCAGTCACACCCACACCGCCAGTACCGGGTACCATTACCCAGCCTACATGTGACAGCCCGACAGGAAGTGTGGAGATAACCGGATTACCGGCTGAAGGTACCTGGATTCTCACCCGTTTCCCCGGCAGCATAACTGCGAGCGCATCCGGTACCACCTTTACAGTGCCGGGGCTTAATCCCGGATCGTATAACTTCACAGTTACAAATGCCGGAGGATGCACCTCGGCAGTATCTGCCGACGTGATAATCAACCAGCAGCCCGGTCCCTTCCCCACCCTGGTTATCCATAATCCCGACCCTGTGTGCCATCCCGGCACTGCTGATCTTACAAGACCGGCAGTAACAGCAGGCTCAACACCAAACCTTACATACACCTACTGGCGCGACGTACAGGCCTCAGTACCGATGAACACACCGGCAGCGGCACCCGCAGGCACATACTATATCAGGGGTACAATCCCCGGCGGCTGCTCTTCCGTAAGCCCTGTAACAGTCTCCGTACTGCAGCCACCTGTTGCGGATGCCGGACCGGACCAGGAACTGACATTCGTCTTTACCGCTGTCCTGGATGCATCCGAACCAGACGAGTTTTCAACAGGAACATGGTCTGTGAATTACGGAACAGGGACGGTTTCCGAACCCGGCGATCCGAAGGCAACTGTCACCAACCTCTCCGTGGGTGAAAACAGACTCGTCTGGACCGTTACAAACGGAGTCTGCATTCCCGTTGAGGACGAGTTGCTCATCACTGTGAGTAAAATAGACATCCCCTCCCTGATTACCCCTAACATGGACAACAAGAACGATAATTTTGAACTCAGGGGTATAGAGGTGCTCGGAAAAGTTGCACTTACTGTATTCGACAGAAGGGGAGCATTTGTGTACGGCAATAATGACTATGATAATCTCTGGCATGGGACTGACTACAACGGAAAGACTCTTCCCGATGATGTCTATTTCTACGTCATAACTGCGGAAAACGGGCTCTCGATAAGCGGGTACCTGTACGTACGCCGATTATTGTGATGCCATTATTAAAAAAGCAAAGGCGTCCCTCGCAGGACGCCCCTACTTGATAATATCAATCAGAAACCTTAGTAACCCGGATTCTGCTGAGATGCAATTGCCGGGTTGGCATCAAGCTCGTTCTGGGAAATCGGCAGGATAGTCTTGAAGAAGGTCCTGTCAATTGTCTTTGTACGGTGTGTGATGACAACCGCCGGTGAAATGAACTCATCATTGAACTCGATGGTCCTGTTGAGCCTGATCATGTCAAAATACCTCAGGCCCTCAGCAAAGAATTCCTTGCTCTTTTCGTCGATGATCATATCAAGGGTCACTGTCGTCTCGTCAGCAAGTGCAAGGCCCGGAGCCCTTTTCCTGATCTGGTTGAGGTAGTCTGCGGCCTTTACCCTGTCGGGTGTCGGGAGTCTGAGAGCAGCCTCGGCTGCCACCAGGTACATTTCCGACAGGCGGATGACCTTGACATTCACAGCAGAACGTGAGGCCTTATCGCCTGTCATTGCAGAGCCTCCGACATACTTCAGAGATGATCCCATCCTGGTGGTTGAAGATTCATCACGTTCCATAATTCCCCAGCGGATATCAGTGGGATCCTGGCTCATCCTGGCAATCCAGTAATCGCTTGCCATGAACCAACCCATGGCTCCGGTCACCTTGCCATTACGAAGCAGGTAGTAACCCAGGGAACCGGTTGTAAGGTCTGCCTCAGATGGGAAGATAGCAAGCTCAAAGATTGACTCTGAACCGAACTGAGTTGACCATGAACCAACCCAGTCAGTATTGGAATAGAGGGAATACTTTCCACTGTTAAGTACTTCTTCAGCAGCAGTAAGGCTGGCTGTGAAGTTGTCCATAAAGAGATGAACCCTTGCCTCTATAGCCTTGTTTGCCCAGTAGTTCAGGTACCCTTTGGTAGCGGCTTTGTCTTTTGACAAAAACGGGGCCGCATCAGAAAGGTCCTTCAGTATCTGTGTATAAACAGCCTCAACAGATGCCCTTGTTGGTTGAGCCGTAAATTCGAGGAGCTCGAGAACAAGGGGTACACCATATGATTCTTTGTTCATGTTGTATGGCTTGCCGTAGAGCCTTACCAGGTCAAAATACATCAGCGCCCTGGCGGTCATGGCCTGACCTTTGTAGTCGCTGAGCAATGCACTTCCGTTACCTGCATCCTCTATCTTCTGGATGCTCACAATTAAGTTATTGGCCTGAAGAATATTATGATATATCTGGTTCCAGAAGCCTGCGCCCGACCCTGAAGAGGCAGAGTGGTTGAATGAATAGTAGTAGTCGAGTCCCCTGCCCTGCGACCGGATCGCAAAGTCACCTCCCTTGGCATCGCCGTAGATGATGAAGTTGCGGCCATAGTAATCTGCTGCAGTCATTTTCCTCATCAGCCCGTTAATTGCCACTTTTGCATCAGTAGCCGTTTTAATGGATGTCTCAGGATTAGCGTAGTTGCTGGGCTTTACATCAAGAAATTCCTCGCATGATGTCATCAGCATGAGGCCCAGTACCGTAAGTATGATTGTTATCTTTTTCATCGTAGTACCTTTTTATGATTAGAAACTGGCTTCAATGCCGAATGTATAAGTCTTGCCTATTGGCATTTCCCATCCTCTTGAACCGTATTCGTTCACCTCGGGGTCATATACCTTCCAGGCGGCAAGCGTCCAGAGGTTGGCCCCATTGAAGTAAACCCTCGCGCCTGACAGCTTTACCTTGCTGAGAAGGGTCTGCGGCAGGCTGTATCCAAGGGTGATACTCTTCAGCCTTGTGAAATCTGCAGGATGCATATGCCTGCTGCTCTTCTGGTTGACGTCTTCCATATCAATTGCAACCCTCTGAGGATAGAGGGCATCTTTGTTTGTAGGAGTCCACCGGTTCTCGTATGCATCGAGTGACATGATCCTTTCCCAGTAATAACCGTCATCGTTAACGTCTTTTCCGGCAGCATCATAGGTGTATCCACCGAGTTTGTAAATGAAGTTAAGCCCGAGGGAGATACCCTTCCATCCCAGATCAGTGTTGAATCCACCGAAAAGTTTGGGATGAGCGTCGCCAAGGATGACTTCTGTAGCATTAGTGTAATCATATGTGGCAGGACGTCCGTCAACAGAGAGGTCTGGCTCACTGTCATTGTTCAGGAACCACAGGTTCAGTCCGGTCTCTCTCTCAACTCCTGCCCACTCCAGGCCATATATTGCCAATGTGGATTCCCCTTCGGTATAAATAAATTTCGTACGGTCATCACCGCCGGTAGGTTCATACCATATTATATTCTTTCCTCCGTATAGCTTGGTTACCGTCGATTTAACATGAGATGCTGTCAGTCCGGCTGTCCATGTGAATCCTCCGGATTTGATAATCTCGCCAAAGAGTTCAAACTCCAGTCCCCGGTTATTTATTTCTCCGACATTCCGAAGAGTTGAGCCGAAACCTGTAACATTGGAAATAGGAACATCCTGAAGGAGGTTCTTGGATGCCCTGTTGAAGTACTCTATCGATCCGGTCAGCCTCTGCTCAAGCACCCCAAACTCAAGGGCGATGTTCGAAGTGTAGCTGGTCTCCCATGACAGGTTGGGGTCTGCGATATTACTTACGCCACCCCCGGGCTGCTCCATGTATTTGCTTGAATAGCTTGTCAGCGAGCGCCATCCGTAATTTGAGGTGGGAAGCGTTCCGTTCACACCGTAGGAAGCCCTAAGCCTGAGGCTGCTGATAACAGGAACATTATCCATGAAGCCTTCCTGGTCTATCCTCCATGATCCGGCTACGGACCAGAAATTTCCCCAGCGTGAGTCGGGACCAAGCTTTGAAGAACCGTCCCTACGGAACGAAGCAGAAGCATAATACCTGTTATTATAGTTGTATTCTGCCCGCGAGAGCATGGAAACCATTGCATTGCCCCAGAAATAGGCGTTTGCATCAAGCTTACCCGCCGTAGCTACAGTATGGAGTTCGCTGGTTGCCAGGTTAGTGCCTGTCGATCTCATGTAGTCGGTATTGTTTTTGCCAACTTCCCATCCAGCCAGGGCGCTCACATTGTGAACTCCCCCAAATGTCTTGTTGTAGTTGAGGGTGGAGGAAGAGAGCAATTCATTTATTTTAGTGCTGTTCTCTGTCACCGATCCGATAAGACTCGAGCCGTTGAAGTGCAGTGCACTGTAGTAAAGGTGATCAAAAGTCTGGGTGTTGTCAAATGAGAAGATAGACCTGAGGTTAAGCCCGGGAAGTATCTTGATTGTTACAGTCTCAGTGGCAAAAACCCTCTGTGTCTTTGACCAGTTCTCCCACTCATTGTTATAATAAAGCGGATTGTAAGCGTAGCTTCCGAACCTGGCAGTCCAGGGCAGGCCTGTTGCAATATCAGTCGGCCAGTAGAGACCCCAGAGCAGGTTGCGGCTCTGCAGGAAGTAGTTGTTACCGAGAGCACGTGTATCATTGAATCCCTCCTGGCTGCTCGTAGAGACGTTGATATTGGTGTTCAGCTCGATAAACCGGCCTATCTTTTGTCCGAAGTTCATTCTGCCGGTTATACGGTCATACTCATTGATTACACTCCTGCCAAGGTCATTGGTATAGGAAAAGGAAGTGTAATAATTGGAGGCTTCCGTACCGCCGCTGACAGATATGTCATAAGCCTGGTACACAGCTGTGCGGAAGAGCTCACTCTCCCAGTCGAAGTACTGACCTGCCCTCTCACCGCCGATTGTTAGTGAATTGACAGTATGGTCAGGAGCAGAGAAGGTGTAACCGTGCTTGTTGAATCTCTTGTTGAGCTGGGCCAGTGCACTTGTGCTAGCCTCCTCATCGGTCATTCCTTTATATAGCTTGCCGGCATTCCAGAAGTTTTCATAGTAAAGCTCAACCTGCTGCTCGGTACTGGCAGCTTCATAGTTGTCAGTAGCGAACGAGGGGGTTATACCCACGGAAGCCTTGAAGTTGATCACAGGCTTGCCCAATTTCCCCTGCCTGGTGGTTATTACTATCACGCCGTTTGCTGCCCTGGAACCGTAAAGAGCAGATGCGGCAGCATCCTTCAGAACGGTTATCGACTCAATGTCATTCGGGTTGATTGTGTTCATCACGTTACTGGAAGTGTATATACCCATCTGCGTAACGTTTCCGGAGATTACCGGGACACCGTCGATAACGTACAGGGGCTCGTTCGATGCATTCATGGAACCGATACCGCGCACCCTGATAGACGACGTGGAGCCAGCCTGCCCGGACAGAGTTGTAATCTGCAGACCTGCGATCTTGCCACCCATGGCGTTCTCAAAGGAGAGCGTCGGGACATCCCTGATCGCATCAGCCTTGACCACGCTGGCAGCGCCGGTGAAGGTCCCCTTGGTGGAAGTACCGTAAGCAACAACAATCACCTCATCAAGAGCAAGAGCATCGGTGACCATCTCGACGTTGATCACGGATCTGCCGGAAACCGGAATCTCCTGCGTCTTGTATCCGACATAACTGAAAACAAGTACAGCGTCGGAAGCAACGTTGCTCAGGCTGTATTTGCCTTCAGCATCAGTGTTGGTTCCCACTCCCCGTGATCCCTTGACCAGAACCACAGCATAGGGGATCGGAGAACCATCTTCAGAGGCGGTTACCGTCCCGGTAACACGTGTCTGCGCCATGCCGGCATTGACAAACAATACCGACAGAAAAATGAAGATTAGTTTTTTCATGAAAAAAGGCGTTAGTTAATATAGGTTTGCTCTCACAAGTTACAATGAATATTGAATTCTATGAAAAAAATTTGTATTACATCATACTGTTTTATAGCATACTTAAATTGTAGCCGGTGGAGCAAGCTGTGAAGCTCATTAATTGAAGAAATTAGAACTTATAGACATTCAGGGCCGCCAGCAATACCATACCTGATATATTAAAATTATATGTATTACATATTGTCCGGAGAAGCTGATTTTCTCATATGTTTAACTTAAAATGTGAAATGTTTTGATAGATTTACTCTCTGTTCACCGTTAATTATTCTCAAATCTTAACCTGCCATGAGACTTTTAAAAGCGCTTTTGCCACTGTTGTTAATAATTTCAGGTTGCTCAACTCCTGTAGTTTATGATGTTCTGATCAGGAATGGAAACATAGCTGATGGAACCGGTACCGATATATTCAGAGGAGATATTGGTATTATGTCTGACAGCATTGCCGCCATCGGCGACCTGAAAAAAGCAGTCGGCACAACCGAGATTGATGCTGCCGGAATGACAGTTGCACCGGGATTCATCAACATGCTTAGCTGGTCAGTGGAGTCGCTGATTGAGGACGGACGGTCACTTGGTGACATCTGCCAGGGTGTCACCCTGGAGGTGATGGGGGAGGGAGATTCCTGGGGCCCGTGGAGCGAGAGCATGAAAAAGGTTATGAAAGCTTCGCAGGGCGATATTAAATACGACATCGGTTGGACCACCCTGGGGGAATACCTCGAATACCTTGAAAAAAAGGGTGTCTCAACGAACATAGCCTCTTTTGTGGGCACCTCCACACTGAGGATATATGTGGTAGGGTATGATGACCGCCCACCCACCGCTACAGAGATGGACTCAATGAAACTACTTGTCAGACAGGCAATGGAAGAGGGCGCCATAGGAGTCAGCTCAGCCCTGGAATACATCCCTGCCAGCTTCGCCTCCACGGAAGAGCTGGCAGAACTGTGCCGGGTTGCAAAAGAATATGACGGTATGTATATCTCACATATCCGTAATGAGGACGAAACCTTCCTTGAGGCCATTGATGACTTTCTTAAAATACCGGCCGCCACCGGAATCAGGGCAGAGATCTATCATCTTAAACAGGTAGGCCGGACAAACTGGCACAAGCTGGACGGGGCGATTGCCAAAATAGACTCGGCTCGTGCGGCAGGTCTCAGCATCACTGCCGACATGTACAACTACCCGGCAAGTTCGACGGGGCTCGGGATACTGATGCCGGAATGGGTGCAGGAGGGCGGATTTGAGAAATGGGTTGCACGGCTGCAGGACCCGGAGGTCAGGAAAGTTGTAGGCCCTGAAATCATTAAAACCATTATGAGGAAGCAGGGTACGCCCGAAAAAGTGCTGCTCATTGGTTTCAACACTGATTCGCTAAAGTACCTGCAGGGCAAAACGCTGGCGGAGATCGCATCAATGAGAGGCAAATCTGCGGAAGAGACCGTAATGGATCTTGTAATTGAGGACAACAGCAATGTGGATGCTGTATTCTTTTCAATGTCCGAAGATAACCTGCGGAGGCAGATTGCCCAGCCCTGGATGATGTTCGGATCCGACGGCAAGTCTATGGCTCCGGAGGGTATTTTCCTGAAGTCAGCCACCCACCCCCGTGCATATGGCAACTTTGCACGTCTCCTCGGCAAATATGTGCGTGACGAGCGGGTCATCACCCTGGAAGAGGCTGTCCGCAGGCTTACGTCGCTTCCCGCTGCCACCATGAAGATTGAGAGGCGCGGTGCGCTGAAGGAGGGTTACTTTGCAGATGTGGTTGTCTTTGACCCGGCAAAGATACAGGATCATTCAACATTTGAGAATCCTCATCAGCTCTCAACCGGCATGTCACACGTCTTTGTCAACGGTGTGCAGGTGCTGCACGACGGAGAACACACCGGCGCCACCCCCGGAAGGGTTGTGCGCGGCCCCGGCTACCGGAGATAACTCCTTACTTCTTCTTGAATATCAGGTTAATCAGGAAGAGAATGACTATGGCGCCTATGGCTCCGGTCAGGATGGCACCAATCCATCCGCCGCCAAGGGTCACGCCCAGCTTGCCAAGTATCCAGTACCCAAGCGGAGCACCAATGAGACCCACTATGATGTTGCCAAGCAAACCAAGGCCGCTGCCCCTGTATATCAAGCTGCCAAGCCAGCCGGCTACAGCTCCGATGAGAAGAGTAACGATAATTTCCATCTCTTGCATTTTTTTAAGTTTGTACTTAAAGCATTCAGCAAGTTAGTGAATAATTAAAACATATCCCTGTTTAACGGTAGAAAGGTATCTCCACAGGTTTGTCTTCATCAGAGACAATTCTGAAAAGAACCGGATCATTCAAAAGGTCTGAGACATTGACTGGCTTTCCGTCTGCCAGAACCTGTGCGTTCATCAGCCTGATGCCGTGACTGTAGTCAACATACCACCAGATATGCCCGCTGTAAACCGGCTGGATGGGAGAGCCGTCAGTCCGGTGCCATCCGTAGATCACAACCCTGTCGGGCCGTTCGGCAAGATGCGATGAGATGATCACATCCTTTTTCACGCCCGCTACCAGCTGCCCGTGCCTGCCCCCGGCCGCTGCCAGCTGCCTTTCAATCTGCGCATTGTGCTCCTCAAACTTCGTCACCAGCTCATTTGCATTACCGACCGGCTTATAAAAGAACGGTTCAAGCTTCACATCAGCCTCCGACCATATATGATCACTCAGCTTTGCAGTCAGTAGAGAGGCTCCGAACAGGTCAGCCAGCCGCTGCGCCGTCCGCGGATTCATCGGGATGCGGCAGAAATCAGTATCGCTCCCTATAGCAAGGTAATCAGGCATAACCTCGTATTCAAGCATATGCGGAGTCCCATTCATGTCATTGAACTCTCCTCTAAGGGTAACGGCCTCCCGAAGGAACTGAGGGATGTTGCCTGATGCAGCCGCGCGGTAGATCTCCTCCTCCCTCTCCTCAAGAGGAAGATTACGTATGCGCTTCATGAACTCCGGGCCGGTCTCAGCCGAAGGATTACGGGCAGGGATGTTAAGTCTCCTTACGGGTAACACAACGGCATCAGCAATAAAACCGGAATATGCCCTTTCGCCAAAGTATCGGTATCCCTTCTGCTCTTTTGCGGTACCGCTGAGCATACTGTGTATAAATCCGTTATATTCTACCTGATGGGTATGAAAGATCTTCCCTTCAGGGTTTGGCTTGAAGATGAATTCAATCCTCCGGTCACGCGACGAATGCCAGATCAGTGAATCCCTTTCGCGCCTCTTCATCCTGAATGATGCGGAGAAGTAATCCTTCATGATCCTGCTCCGGTACCATGTGCCACCCTCAGGCGACACCAGCGGTTTTCCATTGTATATAACCACACTGTCATTGTAAGCCAGGGTGCACAGATACCTGTTTTTTTCAGACTGAAGCCAGCTGACAATCTTCGGTCCGTACCGATCTTCCTCCCACCCATAATTGCTGTCGAGGAAGGCTATGCGCACCACATTATCCGGTATCTGCTCAAAAGCATCCAGATAGTTGAATATGAACCTCCCTCCTCCGCTGTGGCCGTTTAAAACCAGCTCAGGCTTCCACGGGGCAAAGTTGGACGTTATCTCTTCAACCAGCTTCCTGACCTGCTCCCGGTTATCCGTTGTGGCAGCGCTCCATGCGGGCCAGCTTTTTCGCTCATTCTCAAGATATGCCACCACCAGGGTCCTGTCAGTTATCATCTGCCTCAGGAAACGTGTCTGGGCTCCTATATGCTGAATATCATAATGCCAGTCGTCACCCTCCCGGAGTCTTTTCCCGAAGGTCTGCTCTATTGTGTTACCGTTGGGGAGTGCATACAGTACCAGCAACACCCTGTCGCTGCTTCCGAAGCCCTTCAGAGGGGCGTTGATGAGCACCCTGGTGCCTGCAACGGGGTTTTCAAAAACCGCCTGCTGCTCGTCAAACAGACCTGAAGGCCTGAATCCCGGGAGGGGCTGTGAGGTGCCCGCCGCAGTGATGACAGCCAGGCCTGCCGCCAGCAGAAACCCTTTCATTTTTTGCACAGGCCGTTGATGTACTCCTCGAGCATTGTGTAGCCATTGTCCGTAAGCATGTTCCTGTCTTCAGGATCAGCCGGGTTCAGCCCTTTTTTCAGTTCCCAGGCATCCGGCATTCCGTCCCGGTCACTGTCAGCCTGAATGTCATAGGTACGCAGCAGCGGCCATCCACCAACGCTGTTCTGTGAGTCAATTATCCCGGTTCCTGAACCGTAGGAATCACCGAACGCACAAATGCCGCTCCTGGTTTCACTTACAATCCTCGTGTCATTGCTGTCCCGGCGTGGGAGGGTCGCACCTGCATACTTCAATACATCCCTGAAGGCCCGCCGGGCTGAGGTAGTCCGTACAGCTGCAACGGGGAAGGGTTCATCCGCCCTGATAACCGGGTTGCCTGCATAATCACCCTGAACACCTCCGCTCCAGTTGTCAGACGAGACCTTCCTGCTGCCTTCAACGCGGTTTCCGGTGATATGCCATCTGCCAACAGTATCCCAGGGTTCGGCAATACGGCAGATAACGTCATCTTGTGTTGCAGGTCCGGGCCTGTAATAGTTGTTTACCATGTTCTGCTGCCCCATCTCGCCGCCGTAGGAGCTGTTGAAGCCCCAGTTGAAAACAACATTGTTCCGGAAATCGACCAGTTCAGTCTCACGTGTGTCAGGGTGGTACCTTGCACCACAGAAGCGGGGCAGCCGACTGGTATGGCTGGCAAGAAGGTTATGGTGGAACGAAGCTCCCTTTCCTCCCCATATGCCTCCGTAGCCATGTTCCCCCTTTGGGTGGCCGGCATCGTAAAGGCTCTCGGAGACGACGCACCATTGAAGGGTGAAATTCTCGTTGTCGTAAAACGAAGCTGCCTCATCAACCGACCAGCTCATCGAGCAGTGGTCAATGATTATATTTTTCTGCCTGATGCATGATATTGCATCCTTTGGCTCCTCGCCCGGGAACTCATTTCCGCACCTGAACCTTATATGCCTTATAATGACGTTATCTGACTCCACGGATACTGTCTCACCGCTGATGCATATGCCGTCTCCCGGTGCAGTCTGCCCGGCAATGGTCACATCACCCTTCGAGATGTTAAGCCTGCGTTTAAGCTCAATAGTACCGGACACGACGAAAACTATTGTCTTTGGACCCGGTTTGTTAAGCGCCCACCGTAGGGACCCCTCCTTTGGCTTGACAACAGAGTCCGTAAGATTGGTAACGGCATAGACGGCGCCGCCCCTGCCTCCTGTGGTATGGCGGCCGAAGCCCTCAGCTTCCGGAAAAGCCGGCACCTGGGCCGGTATCACCGTTGCAACCGCAACAAAAAGTATAATTGTAAAAATCCCTTTCATCTGACTTTCATTGAACTGACTGTACCATCAGGAGTTACAGTCTCTATTGTGATGTTTGCATTCCCGTCTCCTCGCGTTTCAACAAGGCCCTCAGCTCCGTCAGCCGCCTCCAGACCTGATATAGAGACATCCATGCTGTTCATAAAAAAGAGCAGCGGCCTGTTTCTGGTCACCAGCCTCATATTGCTGATTGTCAATCCCTTTGTGTCGATACAGGCGAGACCGTTCTCAGCAGTCATATCGATGTTCTCCATTGTTACGTTCTCAAGGTTGAGTTCAGGGAGTCCCTGCAGGTAGACTGCCTGATCCGCCCCCCTGCAAGTTATGTTTTTCATTGATATGTTTTTGAACCGGGGTGTCTCCTCTGTAACAGGGGGTATTTCGCCAAGGGTTGTCTCCACGTTTTTTCCTTCGGCCAGCATCTCCGAGACCGAGAGGCCGCCGTAGTAAAGGTTAAAGGAGATAGCCTGTGAAGGAATATCTGTCATCAGGATATCATTGAACCAGATATTTTCAACAACTCCTCCCCTGCCGCGATTGCTCTTGAAGCGGATGCCCACATCGGTTCCCATGAATGTGCATCCGGCAACAGATATGTTTCTGACTCCGCCTGACATCTCGCTGCCGATGGTGACTCCGCCATGGCCGTGATAGACAATGCAGTTCCTTATCACCAGGTTCTCGGTTGGAATACCTCTCTTCCTGCCATCCTCGTTCTTGCCTGATTTTATGCATATTGCATCATCGCCCACGTCGAAATTGCAGTCATGCAGCAGGGTGTTACGGCATGATTCGATGTCAATGCCGTCACCGTTCTGCGAGTACCACGGATTCCTGACGGTAATGTTCCTGACGGTCAGGTCCTCGCACATCAACGGATGGATGCACCATGCCGGTGAGTTCTGAAAGACCGGCCCGTCAAACAGAATCTTTTTACAATCAACGAGGCTGACCATCACCGGGCGGAGGAAGTCCCTCATCCACTCATATGCAGCTATGCCGCCCTCCAGTCGTACCGGCACGTTCATCTCACTCAGTTCGATTGCCTTGCCGTATGCTTCAGAGGGGTACCATGTTTTGCCGTCGCTGCTTACTGCTCCGCCGGAATCCAGCAGCTCCTTCCACATCGGCGGCGGGACCTTCTCACGTTTGACATGTCTCCAGGCGTGACCGCTGCCGTCCCATACTCCGCTGCCTGTGAAGGAGATATTTTCCAGTCCATTTCCATACAGCGGAGAGATGCATCTGACAGTGTTGTACCCCTCGAAGCTTGTCTCTATCAGTGGATACAGGCTTTTATCGGGGCTGAAGAGAATAAGCGCTCCTTCGCTGGCATGCATCCTGAGGTTGCTCTTCAGGATTACCGGGCCGGTGAGCCAGATTCCGCGCGGAATGACCACGGTGCCTCCTCCCTTTGCCGTGACTGCCTCTATCGCTTTGCGAAAGGCCCCGGTATTAAGGGTGACCCCGTCACCGACAGCCCCGAAATCAGTTATTGAAACGGCATTGTTCGGTATTTGAGGTTCGACTACCTGGGGCATATCAAACTCAATATCCCGGTAGATCTCGCCAGCAGGAGAGCCGGCATTCTTCGGCAGCGGCGGCGTCTGAGGCGCAGGAGACGCAGGAGGCTTAAGCGCCGCCTTATAAGCTGAGCTGCGAGCCTCTGCCGGCTCTGCCCTGAGTCCCTTCATGGCAGTAAAAACCAGCTGTGCCATAGCTGTTGCACCGGCTGGCTGGAAATGTGTGTTATCCCTGCTGCCGTCAGGATACCCCTGGTAAATCCCGGGAGGGAAATTCATGAAATAGGTCATCGAGACATAGTCCTGCCCCTTGCCGGTAAAAAACTCCATGCTGAGCTCCGTCAGGTCAATCAGGTATGTACGTGTCTCCAATGCCACCTCTCTCATCGCTGCAGGATAGTCACCATGGGTGTTGCCCAGGCGTCCCTCCTTCCATGGATAGTTGCGGGCAACTGGGGTGACCAGGATAGGGATGGCCCCCTTTTCTCGTGTCTGGTTCACATAGAGCCGCAGGAACTCCTTATAACCGGTCAGAGAGGTGTAACGCTCACCCTTGTTCACTGATGCATCATTATGCCCGAACTGAATCAGCACCAGGTCTCCCGGGCTGAGCTGCCGGTATATCTCTGACCACCGGCCCTCCTCGAAGAATGATCGCGTGCTGCGTCCTCCCCTGGCCCTGTCATCAACCAGTGCACTGTCAGTCCTGACGAGGTGCCTTATCAGCTTCAGCGAATCAAATGCCATAAACGACTGAAATACCTGGCCCCATCCCATAATGGGATAACGTTTCACGCTGTAGTCCTTTTCAAGGGAGTAATCGGCCACCGTCGAGTCTCCGATCAGCCATACTTTCGTGATATTGCTTTTTTTTCCTTTCCCCTTTTGGTATTCAACAGTGCTTCCGGCTGTAAATGCCGACAGAATAACTGTCAAAATGACCATCATCAGAATCCTGGTCGCTCTCATAAATCATCTTTTATTGTTATCGTAAAGCTGTTGAGGTCAACGCAACCTGCGTCATTTGTAACTCCGTCACGCAAGGCGAAGAAGCCCATTTTTGCACCTATCCACATCCCCTGCCTCGCCTGAAACAGTTCGCCGGCCTCACGGTATTCTTTTTCATCGAAGCTGTAGCTGAACCTGCACTTGGCACCGGGATGCACGGTGAGCCTGAGAAAAAGTTCACCTGTATGCACCTCCTCTGACATTATCTCCCCTTCAGAAGCGCCGGTGTCAGCGCCTGTGCACTTCACCACTCTCAGCAGGAGCCTGCCCTCGTCTCTCCGGATAGAAATATAACTGTAGTCCCGGCCCATGACCACCATGCCGGCTTCCTCGCCGTCAGACCGGAGGGTGCACCTGACTGAGGCTGTGGCTATGAACTTCTCAGCCGGCAATTTGCGGAGAAGGAGGTTCGGGACCTCCCAGAGGTTTACCATGCCGTCTGGCCGTGCGATGCAGTTCAGCCTGTAGAAACCGTAAGCCTTCGAAGGGTATCCCCAGGCAGGTGCGGGATTGGCGTGCCACTGCCAGTCAAGAGGCATGACGCTGCTGCCAAACTCATCATCAGATTCGTGCATTGCAGGTAAACCCGGTCTGGCATTGCCCTCAGACTCACCATCAGAGTCATGCATAACAGGCGAAGCCGTCCTGACAACCCCCGGTGCGGCAAAGGAAGCAACGGGCTCACCGGTACCGTCGCCGTCCTCATCATTGCCTATCACCGGCCAGTCGTCAATCCATTTCATCGGCTGGAGATGAACGATCCTGCCGTACGGCCCCCTGTCCTGAAAGTGGATGAACCAATCCTCCCCGTTGCCGGTTGTCACCCAGGCCCCCTGGTGGGGACCATTGACGGCGGTATTTCCCTGGTGCATCACCTTTCTGACCTCGTAGGGACCGAATACATTCTTCGATCTGAGTGCCAGCTGCCACCCGTGAGTAACGCCTCCTGCAGGAGCAAAAATATAGTACCAGCCATTCCTTTTATAAAACTTAGGGCCCTCAACAGTAGGATGGTCATCATGTCCGTCAAAAACCATGACCGGATCCCCTTTTACCCCTGTGCCGTCAGACTTCATCCGTATCACCATCAGCACACTCTTGACGCCGGCCCTGCTCCCTGCAAAGGCATACGCAAGGTAAGCGCTTCCGTCATCATCCCACAGGGGGGTGGGATCAATCAGACCCCTTCCCTTCATAACCATCACCGGGAGGCTCCACGGCCCAGAGGGATCAGATGCCTTTATCATGAATATGCCGTGATCAGGATCAGGGTAATATATATAGAACTCACCGTTGTGTATCCTGATGCATGGCGCCCATACCCCGCCTCCGTGCCTGACTGAAGAGTAGTATTCTTCGGGTTGCAGCCTTTTCAGGGCATATCCGGTGAGCTCCCAGTTTACAAGATCAGTGGAGTGAAGCACCGGCAGACCGGGGACGCAGTTGAATGAGGAGGCAACCATATAGTAATCATCTCCGGATCTGACAACATCAGGATCGGAGTAATCGGCATGAATCACCGGGTTTGTGAAGACAGCATCGCGGTATGCACCTCTCTGGCCGCATCCGTTCAGCAGTATCATGCATGAGACGATGAACGGGGTACAATAGCTGATAACCTTCATCGATGGTTTTTCAAATCAATACTTCGATTTTCCACTTAAATTACCCCCGGGGCCGGGAGAAGACTCCCGGCCCTCAGGGATAATTCCTGAATTTACCCAAATCCAATCGCAACCTATATAATATCCCCGGCGCAGGTTTCGGATATCCCTGTTCCTGTATCTGAAACCTGCTAATCCTTCCAGCGAGGAGCTCCGGCTGAGGGGAGCCCTTCAAAATTACTGTCAAGGAATGTAAAATCACCTCCCACAGGATCGGTCCACAGGTTCGTTGATGCACCGCTGTAGGCTGTCATCAGTTGCTTTATGGGCACCGTGGTGCCATCAAAGAAATCAGTGGTATAGTAAGAACCCGAAACCGTGAGAGTCATGGATCCCGGTCTGACGCCATTTGCCCTGTCAACAGTCTGCCCGAATATACAGTCACTGATAGTAATTGTGCCTGTCGAGGTGTTGCTTCCGGTACCGAAATCAATGAAATATCTTGATGAGCCGGTATCCATAGTTGTCTCATTGAATGTGCAGTTGTCAACCACCACGCTCTCGCAACCGGCGCCGTTGCCGTAGTTTATAATACCACCCCTGATATTGTATACTGTGGTATTAATGAACCTGATGTTTATGAAGTTGCCGGTAAGGGCACCATTGAGGACTCCATAGTGGCTGTCAAAAGCAAAGTCATACATGACGCAATTCAGGAATTCCACACTATTGATAACCTGGCCGGCTGCGTTACCGCGTAGACGGATGGCGCTGCGTCCGGAATTTCTGATGATGCAGTTTCTGAACCTGATGGCACCTATTACAAAAGCATCACTCTCCTGGTCAATAACGCCCCTCAGTTTTGTTTCTCCGTCATCCAGGGCACAACTGATTTCAACATTTTCAAAGACCAGGGAGTCAGACAGTGTCATTGATGTGCCTATGTCAAACATATGGTATCTGCTCTCTGCCCCGCTTACCAGGAAGATTTCAGGAAGGTCACCCGGAAGGATTCCTCTTACTTTGGTACTCGACCTGACGGTATCTATATCCGAAAGAGGGTATGAAGTACCATTGACAAGGAGTATCACTCCCCCTGCCGGGAGCGCATCCAGTGCTGCCTTGAGATCGCCACCCGGTTCCACGAGCACATCGCCTTCGATAATGACGCTGGTATGGCCCCTCACGAAGGTTCCGTTCATGAGCCGTACCTCATATATGCCATTCGGCAATCCGGTGACCTGCCTTCCGCCCAATGCAAGATCTTCTGCACTGAGTGTAAAGGGAAGCTGTGTTCCGCCGTTGACAAACAGAAGGGATGTGGCTGTTGCCCCCGGCTCCCACTGAACGATGCAGGCATTCATTGCCGACATGTAGGTGTCATAACCCTGGAACAGGTTCTCGGGATCGGTCTTGAATGTAACCAGCGACCATTTGGATTCGTCAATGCCCTGAAGGGAACTGACGGCTTTTATCCTCCCATAAAACTGGGTGTCACCGGCGGGCAAAACATAAGTGTATGACACCTGGTTCTCTTCGGTGGCAGGGACTTCTGCAGAGTGCACCAATGTCGCAGTAGCAGTAGCGCCGTCATAGATTTCTACAATGTAGTGATCAGTGTTTTTAACTGATGACCAGGTAAGCGTAACCGTTGTTGTATTGCTGATAACGGCCTCTATACCTACCGGAGAAAAGGCTCTGCTGAAATCAAGCTCTTCCACCACCGGGTCAATCTGCTCCTTGCACCCTGAGATAACCAGGGAAGCGATCAGCCCTGCAATCAATCCTGTATATATAATTATCTTCTTCATGGATAATGCTTTAGTTGGTTTAATAGCCATAATCGTTTTTGAGGGTGCCATTACTGGCATCGATGAATACCTGCCAGATAGGCCAGAACTGGTTCTGATCCGGATCATTCGTAAAGAGCGAGTTGATCTTTGTTGAGCCAAGCCTGTCAGGGCTTACGTAGACTGTGTTATAGGTGTAGTCTGCAGACCTGTCCTCGGTTTCTCCCCTGTTGAGGCCGTAAAACTGGAGTGACTCACCGTCTGCCGCATAGCGATAGTATAGAACTTCCGGCACATCGGCATAGCCGCCGGTGCGGGTGCTGAGATCAGCCAACTTTACCAGGGCTTCCTCCATCTTGTTACCCAAAAGATTCCAGCGGATCAGGGCTGCTTTACGCTCCATCTCACCGCAGAACTCAAAACCATGTTCTTCGACGATGGCATTGAACATCTGTTCCTTTGTGGTGATGGCATTAAGGTATGCATCAACCTTTACAGGCCAGTCTGCCTGTGCAAATGCCCTCTGCCGTACCTGTTTAAGGTAATCTTTTGCAGGCCCCAGGTTATCAAGTTCATTCTGGATCTCGGCAGCCATAAGGAGAACCTCGGCATAACGCATGTATATCTCATTCAGCCCGTCATCATTGGTGGAGGTGACAAACCTTGTCATCCATTCATAACGAAGCTTGCCGAAATGCCAGAGAGAGACGCCGCTGCCCGTATTGATGATCTGTTTTGAGATACCTGCTGTGGCTGTGCCCCAGGAGTATGGCACGCAGGTGACATCGCGTCGGGTATCCTTCACGTCATAGTCATAGAAGACATTCGGCAGCGGGCCGTAATCACCTCCTCTTGGCTGACCGGTGTACTGGTCGGCACTGGCGTGACGCACGGCGAATGTAAATGCCATGCGGCCACGGCCGTCAGCAAAGGGTATCTCCCAGAGTGATTCACCCCCCGCGGTGATGTTCTCCTCACACACTTTCCTCCAGAAACCCTCGAAGCTGCTCTCCAGGGAAGCATTGCCGCTGGTGATAACGTCAATACACTCCTGCATTGCAACCGGGTAGAGGGTTGACACGGAGAGGTCCGGATCATTGCTTTTCCTGATGCCGTCAGGATATTGTGAATAACCTGCCGCAGCCATGCAGATGCGGGCTCGAAAAGCCTTGACAAAGGCCCTGTTGATACCCTCTGTTGTGGTGGTCCGGGCATTGCCGTTAGGCCAGGCAACAAGTTCCGAAGCCTCTTCAAGGTCAGCAATCAGCTGTTTGTAAATAACATCCCGACTGCTTTTCTCAAGATACATCGTCTCGGAGGATATGGGCTCAAACCTGGCAACCACATCTCCCCAGGCCTTAACCAGGTCAGCATAATAGATTGCCCTCAGAGTCAATGCCTCTCCGAGCAGCTGACCCATCTCGGTGCCGGCAGCCGGATTGCCCCAGGTCCTTAAACCCCTGATACATATGTTGGCACGCTCAATCCCAGAGTACATCTGTGCCCAGGCATTGTTGGCAGTGTTCATGTCAGTGTTGATTGACGAATTGACATATCTTGCCAGGTCTGACCTTGCCGATGCAGCAGTGGAGCTGTTATACCACTCTATGTCAGTGTTCGCACCGTAATGGGTCAGAAACCTTCCCCTGTATGAGTTGGTCTGTCCGATGGGCTCCTTGATCCCGTCTATGGCAGATGCCGCAAGGGTAGGATTCGAAAAGATAAGAGACTCATCCAGGGTTGACTGTGAGGGAGCTTCCAGGAAGTCTTCGCACGACACAAGCAGGCCGGCAAAAACGATACTGATTATTATATACAGATACTTTTTCATACTCATCCAGTTAAATCAGTTAGAAAGTAAGGTTTGCACCAAACATCACCTGCCTGCTCTTGGGATAGGCGGAATAGTCAAGCCCGGGCGTAAGAGCGGTGTTCCTCCTGGCAGATACCTCGGGATCAAAGCCGGAGTAGTTGGTCAGGACAAAAACATTGTATCCAGAAACATAGAATCTAAGACGCTCTATACGCAACCTGGAGGTAACGGTTTCCGGAATCGAGTACCCCAGTGTCAGGGTATTGAGCCTCAGGAAGGATCCGTCTTCCACTGCCCAGTCACTGAAGACATGCCTGCTCATGAACGGAGACCACATTGTTGTGTTAGTGTTCATGGAGGCGAGCGTTGCAGGATCATTTACCAGTGTTCCTGTTGCAGGATCAAGGTTGGTCCATCTCTTGCCCTCAGCCATAATGTCAATGAGGTTGCGGAACGGGTAACGCGAGGTGGTATATTCAATCTTGTTCGCGTTATAGATCTGATTGCCGGAACTCCAGTTAAAAAATGCGGCAAAATCAAAACCGAAGAGATAGCCTTCAGCCGTGAAGCCGCCGGTGTGTTTCGGATTAGAATTGCCGATTTCCGTGACGTCAGCAACAGTCACCAGGCCATCGCCGGTGAGATCCCGCAGCTTGAGACTTCCCGGACGCAGGGTGCCGATGACGTTTGAATTGTCAACCACCCCGTCATTGAGTATCCACTCTTCATTTTCGGAATCGTAGCCGGAGAAGTCTGAAACCTCATACCTCCCGTCATTGATGTAGCCGTACATGGTTCCGACCGAACCGCCGACAGCTACCCAGTAATCATTGCCTATCTCGGTTGAAGCCCAGCTGGTGTTCTGCCCGAAATCATTCATCACCCCGAGCGACAAAATCTCATTCCTGTTGAAGGCAATATTGAAGCCAAACGTCAACCCGTAGTTCTTCTCATTGAGGGCTACGGCGTTAAGCTCAAGCTCAATGCCTTTGTTTTGTGTCTCACCCATGTTCCTGTACTGGTTGGTGTAACCGGTGCCCGAAACGGGGAACTGAATAAGGAGATCCTTCGTGTTGTTCCTGTAGAGCTCAACGCTTCCGTTGATGCGGTTCCTGAATAACCCGAAGTCAAGCCCCAGGTTGCGCGTTACCGTTGTCTCCCATTTGAGGTCAGGGTTGGCCATATTGGTCGAAGGGGCCCAGAATGAGGAGAAGCCGTTGATCCATGAGGTGGTGCGTGCTTCGAAAATCTGGGCGATCTGGTTGGATGGGATATTGTTATCCCCGGCAGTACCGTAGCTGAAACGGAGCCTGAGATTGTTCAGGGTATTGGATATGCCCTTCATGAACTCCTCCTCCGATATCCTCCAGGCTACCGATGCCGACGGGAAGTAACCCCAGCGGTTGGTGGCGGAGAATTTGCTTGAACCGTCAGCCCTGAAGGTGGCAGAGGCCTGGTATCTTCCCATGTAGTCATACATGAACCTGCCAAAAAAAGAGAGCAGCTTGTCATCCGGATTCAGCGTGTTTGTATAGCTGTTTGAGAATCCCTGGCTTACAAGCTTGAAAGCCTCGGGGCCCGTGAAGAATTCAGGAAATCCCCAAACCTGGTTGAACATGGTGTTGGATTCATTGATCAGCACCTCCTGCCCTGCCAGCAACCTGAGCGAGTGACCCGAGTCACCAAAAATATCCTTAAAATCATAGGTGAGGGTGTTTGTGCTGCGGATGCCGTTGCCCTTTCTCTCGTAGGATTCAAGGGCCGGCTTGTTCTGATAGTCAGCCGTAGGCGTGTTTCTCACGTAATAGGTCGTAAGCCCGTAGAAGCGGTCATCATTGTTTACATAATTGTCAAGTCCCGCCTCGGTGCGGAATACCAGGCCGTCAACAATCTCCCACGAGAAGCTGGCACCCAGGTTGAATCTCTTCCTGAACTGCTGACGGTCATTATCCCTGACGTTATCGAGCGGATTGGTCATGCTGGCCGACAGGTCCGTATCATCAAAGTCTCCAACCGAGTTAAAGGGAATCGGCACGAAGAGCATGATCTGCTTGAGCCTGGCATCATTCGGGGTGGCTCCTCCCTGGTCAGTGGCACCTGCACCAAATATCTTCAGGTCAGAATAACGTACCGAGAATGAAAGCTCAACCCTTTCACCTGCCTTATGGTCAAGCTTGAGGGCAAGGTTGTCACGCCTGTAGTTGGAAGAGAGCATTATTTCATCACTTCTTATGCCGGCATAGGAGACCGAATATTTAAAGTTGTCACTCCCCCCGCTGACGTTGAGATCATGGTTGAAAACCTTTCCGATATGACCGAAAACCTGGTCAAACCAGTTGGTTGAGGGCTGACCTTCATAGAGGTCAATGTCCTGGTAGTTGCCAAAATATCTTTCATAGTTTTCCAGGTTGTCATCCAGGAGGGCATACTCATACTGCCATCTCATGTAATCCGGCACGGAAATAGTTGACAGTTGCTTTGATACCTTCTTGAATCCGTAGTAAGCGTTGTAGCTGACTCTTGGCTTGCCAACCTCGCCTGTCTTCGTGGTAATGATAATAACTCCGTTTGCACCGCGGGCACCGTAAATAGCTGTTGAAGATGCGTCTTTCAGTACGTCTATCGACTGAATTATTGACGGCGGAATATCAGTGATGGAGTTCACCGGGAAACCGTCAACGATGAACAACGGCGTACTGCTCTGGGTTACTGAACCTCCTCCGCGTACCCGGATATTGATGTCTGCATCAGGCGATCCTTCCGTGGTGACAATGTGCACACCGGCCATCTTTCCTGTAAGAGCCTCAACGGCAGATGATACAGGAACACGGGCCAGCTCTTCGCCCTGAACAGAGGTGATGGAACCCATCACATCCTTCCTGCTGACGGTACCGTAACCGATCACAACCACATCTTCCACAAGCTCACTTGAAGGCGATATGGCAACATCTATCAATGTGCGCCCGCGAACAGGCACCTCAACCGGATCATAGCCCACGAAGGAAAAGACCAGCGTGGCATCAGGCGGACAGTCGGCAACTGAATAATTGCCCTCAAGATCAGTGGCCACACCGCGGGTTGTACCCCTGATGACCACGTTCAGTCCGATCATAGCCTCTCCCGTTTCGGCATCGGTGACCTTACCCCTCACGGTTAAATTCTGTGAGAAGAGAGTCATCGTAAATGCCGTCATGACAAGGATCAGCAAAACCCTCAGCCCGCTGTTGCCACGGCCGGGGTATCTTCTGAATGCATCAATTGATTTTGTCATAGACAAGTTGATTAGGGTTATTAGAATATGCTTTAAGACTTATTGTAAGAAGCACATAAGGGTGCATGGTTATAAAGTTAGGAAGAAAAAATTATTGATATTGGTCATATCCGATTAGTCCACATTTTCTGTCAAATTTTCTACCATTTTTCACTAACTTGGCAACTTTACATGATGAACCTGATCCTGAGACATGAGTGAAGAGATCCTGCGGGCCATGATGGAGCTGTTCGCCCTGATTGTCAAGCAGGACGGAGGCATGCTGCAGAGCGAACGCGATTTCGTTGCTGCCTTCCTCTCCAAACAGCTCCCGCACCAGAGCGCCGATGAGTTCATCCAACTCTTTCTGGCCGAGGCAGGACCTATAAAGGAGAGCGATGAAAAGTCCACCACGGAAGGTGCCTCAGTCAGAGATTCAATCAGGATCCTGAACAACTGCCGGAAAATCAACAGGACACTCTCACAGGAACAGAGAGTCATTGTGCTGATGCGCTGCCTCGAGCTGATCGAATCCGGAAAGCAGTACACACCCCAGCGCATGAATATCATCAATACCATCGCTGAGGTGTTCAGGGTCTCGCAGGATGAGTTCGGAAGCATGATGCGGTTTGTCAGGGAGGAAGAACGGAGCGGATTCAATCACCGCTCAATGGTGGTCATTGAGACCGAGAAGGACCTGACATGCAAAAGTTTCGTCGTCTTTCTGAAGATTGAGAGTGTCAATCTTTACTTCCTGAAATGCTTCTGCGACGGAACCACCCTCCTCAACGGTCTGCCTGTCATCTGCCGCAAGGTCTATCTCTTTGCCCCCGGAAGTTCGGTACAGGCACCACCCGCTCCCAATATCTATTTCAGTGACATCACATCTCACTTTGCCGCCGGAAATGATACCCGCCGAATCTCCTTCGTGGCTGACGGAATAAGTTACAGCTTCCCCGACGGAACACCTGCAATCAGTAATCTACGCTTTGCCGCCGGTGACGGAATGCTGATTGGTATCATGGGATCCAGCGGATCAGGGAAGACTACCCTTCTGAACCTGCTGACAGGACTGACCAGGCCACAGTCAGGCGAGGTCAGGATAAACGGTATATCTATTCACTCAGGAGACAGGAGACTCGACGGGGTAGTGGGATATGTGCCGCAGGATGATCTCCTTGTTGAAGAGCTGACCGTCTTCGAGAACCTGTGGTACGCCGCCTCCTTCTGCTTCGCAGGGAAAACAAGGGCGGAGATGACTGAAATTGTTAACCGTTCCCTTCACAGCCTCGGACTTTACGAAAAGCGTAATTTCAGGGTCGGATCTCCAATGAATAAGGTCATCAGCGGCGGACAGCGCAAAAGACTGAATATAGCCCTTGAGCTGATACGGGAACCCTCCGTTCTGTTCCTTGATGAACCCACATCAGGGCTGTCGTCAGGAGATTCGGAAAACGTGATGGACCTTCTGCATGAACTGACAGGCAAAGGCAAACTTGTAATTACCGTGATCCATCAGCCTTCCTCCGGGATATTCAAGGGATTTGACAAGGTGCTCGTGCTTGATCAGGGAGGCCATCTGGCATTCTTTGGTAATCCGCTGGATTCAATAGTGCATTTCAAGACCCACGAGGCCCATATAAACAGCGGGGTGGCTGAATGCCCGGTCTGCGGAACGGTAAATCCAGATACACTCTTCAACATATTGGAAACGAGGGTGGTGGATGAGTTTGGCAAGTATACCGAGCAGAGGAAGATCAAACCGGAAGAGTGGGCCGAAGCCTACAGGAAGAGTGTCCCCTCTCAGGAACCAAAGGAATGTTCCGGTGAGCCATGGTCAAGCCTCCGTAAGCCCGGATGGCTGAAGCAGACACGGACATACCTCGTTCGTGACCTCAGGAGCAAGATAGCCAACAGGCAATATATGATGCTTACCCTGCTTGAGGGGCCGCTGCTGGGACTTATACTATCATATATCATCAGGTATATAGCTGACCCCTCTTCCAATGTTTACATATTCAGGGAGAATGAAAATATTCCGGTATATATCTTCATGAGTATTATCGTGGCTCTCTTCCTGGGCCTGACTGCCAGTGCCGAAGAGATCTTCCGTGACCGCAGAATGCTCAGAAGGGAACACTTTCTCAATCTCAGCCGAAGCAGTTACCTTGTGAGCAAGATGCTGATCCTTGCATTCATATCGGCACTACAGGCATTTCTCTTTCTTGCGGTGGCCAACCCCGTACTTGGAATAAAAGGACTCTTCTTCTCCTACTGGCTTGCATTTTTTGCAACAGCCTTCTGTGCAAACATGATAGGCCTGAACATCTCCTCGGCACTTGACTCGGCAATAGCAATCTACATTGTGATACCGATACTGATGATCCCGATGATGATCCTCAGCGGCGCGATGTTCCCCTTTGACAAACTGAACAGAACCCTGGCCAGGGCGGACAGGGTGCCGTTCATAGCCGAGATCATGCCAACACGATGGACCTACGAAGCTCTTATGGTCAGACAGTTCAAGGGGAACGAATACGGCAGGAGAGTATATCCGCTGAAAAAGCAGATCAGCATCTCTGATTTCAATACAATATACCGTATCCCCAGGATGACAGAAGCACTCGATAACATAAGGAAAGAGTTCGGTGAATCAGGTACGGTAAATCCCGGAAACCGCGAGATCACGCTGCTCCGTAACGAAACAGCCCTCCTCAGCAGGACGGGAACCGCCGGTCCGTTCAGCGGCACCGATTCCCTGACACCAGCGCTGTTCAGCAATCAACTTGCTGAAAGACTGGCACTTTGGCTGAAAAGAACAGACAGTGAATACCGGAAGCTAAGCAATATTGCAGACATGAGCCTTGATAATTACGTAAGCTGCAATAAAATGGCCCTCGATCTGTTATATAATAGCTACCACAATGACAAGCTGGAAGATATTGTCAGGAAGGTATATGAGAAAAACAAAATGCTTGAGTACAGGGACAGGCTGATACAGAATGTGGATCTGATTTACCTCGAGCCGGCAGCAGCCGGAACACGGGGTGTCCGTACCCATTTCATGGCCCCGGTTAAGAACTTCGCGGGCCGCAGTGTTGATACCTACAGGTTCAACATCCTGCTGGTCCTCACCTCGGCCATAGCCCTCTATCTGTTACTGTACGCCGGGGCACTGAGGCGACTCATCCTGTTTTTTGAACATACCGCCAACGGAATGAAACGGAAGGACGACCGGAAATGATCACATTGCAAGGTTAACACATCAATAATAAGTCCTGATGACAGGAACAATTACAAAGATTGCAGCAGTGATCCTGCTGGCAGGCATCTGCTCTTGCAGAAACAGCGGTCCGCGCACGGGCAGCCTGAGCTTTCCCGTTGCAGATTCAGTTCCGGCCGGTGAAGCTGAGAAACTCAGTGAAGAAGCTCTGGCCGATATTGTTCAGAACATTGCATCTCCGGTTGAGATAGCATCAGTCCTCCAATCAATGCAGGTACCTTTTTCAGCAGGTTATCTTGCACCCACCCGGGAGGCAGACAGGCTGTCAACCAACTTTCAGAAGGCAGTGATGCTGGGCATCTACGGCGCCGACCTGGGATATCTCAATATCTATGAGAAAACCGGTAATTCAGTCGAAGTGCTCTCAACAATCAAGCGACTCGCTGACGGGCTGCGGGTGGGTCAGTATTTCGACTTCGAGACACTGAAAAGGCTCTCTGTCAGCAAGTCTAACCTGGATTCACTGCTCTTCCTTTCCGTAAACTCATATAACCAGATCGACAGGTACCTGAGGGACAATGACCGCGGCTCGATCTCTGCTCTTATGATTGCAGGGGTCTGGATTGAAGGACAATACTTTGCCACACAGGTTGCATTAAACAACCGGGATGAGGTACTGAGAGACCGCATAGGCGAACAGAAAATCATACTGGGAGACCTGCTGATGCTCCTCCGTCCTTACAGTACAAGCAGCGGGGAGTACCAGTCGCTCATTAGTATGTTGGATCAAATCAGCAGGAAATATGCTGACGTAAGGGTTTCATACAGGCTGGGCGAACCTGAGACTTCTGAAGTGGACGGGCGCCTGATTATGGTTCAACATGAGGAAAGCATTGTGGAGATGAGTGACGCTCAGCTTGCAGAGATAGCTGAGATGTCAAAAGAAGTCAGAAACAAATTAATATCCGGCATTTAATATGAAAAACAGGCTCCTCATTCTGTCCCTCGCCCTGTTAATCCTGCCCGTTATGGCAGAGGGTCAACCCGCAACGGATGACCTCGTAAGCAGTTGTGTGCTTTCAGCCGGTGAAAACACAACCTACCTGAAGGATTTCCGGGTGCAACTCCCGAAAGCTTCCCCTGGCGGCACCGCACCGGTTTACAAGGCTAACATGTACCTGATGAAGAATATGAAGTACAGGTTCTCCGTCTGCAATGCTCCGGGTTCCAACGGAGAGCTTGTCATAACCCTCTATGACCAGGGAAAAGAGCTGATCTCATCATATAATCGCAGCACAGGCAAAAAATACAGTACTGTTGACTTTATCTGCAACAAGACAGGTTTATATACAATCTGGTATGATTTTGCTGACGGGGAACAGGGCTCTGGTGTAGGCGTAGTATGCATGATCAGGTGATCACTGAGGCCAGATTCGCGAGACGGCTATCATCACCGCAGTAATCCAAAAGAGTATTTCAGCCAGTACCGTCCGCCTTGTAAAGGTCAGATGATTGGCTAAAATGATGGCTACCGGCAGGGAAGCGATAGCCATTACCTCAGCAGAAACTGCAGGAACCAGGACAAATGCCGCAACACTTATTACAAACACCCATATAAACAGCTCAAAGGTCTTGCGGGACCGGATCTTGTAGGTAGGCATCTCCTTTGCGAGATAAAGCAAAGACGTCAGAAAACTGACGGCGACAATTATCAGCAGGATTATGAGTGTGCGGCTCCAGTAGACCGCCGGTGCCCGGCTGAAAAGATTGTATCGTATGATCTCCGTCAGCTCACCGGTGTCACCGCCGGTTATAAACCATATGGCATACATCACAATCCATGGCAACAATGCGCCAATGAACGCCAGAGTAAGCTCGCGGGCATCCGGGCTTCGGAGAACCAGTGCGCCAATGAAGACCAGCAGTATAAACCAGACTGACCCTGCGTAGATCAGACCTGCTGACGATATCAGCATTGCCGCATCAAAAAAATTGAATGTCATTCCGTTCACGCGGTAGGAAGAGATCATCCTCCAGATGCCTGCAAGGATGAGCAACGATGCGGGAAGTGCAGGGTTAAGAATCATCTCACGGTGGAAAACCGAATAGAGCATCAGGTATAGCAGCCCGGGCAGATAAGTGCGCCGGGGGATAAAAAAAATCGATGTATTGAACCTTACCATTATCACTACCACCGCCAGCACAAACAGGAAGGAGAGTATCACCGCAAGAAGGGGGTTGGCTGAGAGTGACCCGCTTATCAATCCCCAGAGGGGCATGGGAATACTGTCAGCATCGACCGGCAGTTTTGGAGGTGAAATGAAATAATCAGCCCATAACGCCAGGGCTGCGAGTATCATGACAGATACCGGACCCGCACCCGATCCCCTGAAGAACCTGATCATCCGGTATACTTTTTCAGGTCAAAGCCGATGTCTCTCCTGTAGTTCATCCCTTCATAGGAGATCAGGGCAGCCGAGGTGTAGCTTTTTGACAGAGCCTCCTCCATGGTCACACCCATCGAGGTAACGGCAATCACCCTCCCGCCGGATGTCACAAGCCGTCCATCTGATAGTGCCGTTCCGGCGTGGAAGAGAATGCTGCCTTTAACGTTTTCCGTTCCCCCGATCTCGAATCCCTTCCGGTAACTGTCAGGGTATCCTCCGGAAACAAGCATCACCGTCACAGCCGTCTCCTCAGAGATGGCAATGCTTCGCCCTGCGAGATCCCTTCTGGCAACGCCCTCGAGCAGGTCACACAGGTCACCGTCAATGCGGGGGAGTATCACCTCTGTCTCAGGGTCTCCAAGTCGGGCATTGTATTCTATCACGTAAGGTTCACCGCTTACATTCATCAGACCGAAGAAGATGAAGCCCCGGTAATCAATACCTTCAGCCCTGAGTCCTTCAACGGTCGGCCTGATAATGCGTGTCTCCACCTTCGCCAGGAATTCAGGTGTGGCAAACGGGACGGGTGAGACAGCCCCCATTCCGCCCGTGTTCTTGCCTGAATCACCCTCACCAATGCGCTTGTAATCCTTTGCCTCCGGCAATATGCGGTAGGATAATCCGTCTGTGATCACGAAGGCTGACATCTCGATACCCTTCAGGTACTCCTCAATCACCACCTTATTGCCCGCCTTACCAAAACGCCCTCCTAGCATAGCCCGCAACTCACTGACAGCCATGTTGAAATCATCAATTATCAGGACTCCCTTGCCTGCTGCGAGACCGTCGGCCTTCAGTACATAAGGAGGAGTGAGACCGCGCATGAAACCTATGGCCTTATCTTCATCGGACGCGGTGAAGGTACCGTAAGCAGCCGTGGGTATGCCGTGTCTAATCATGAAGCCTTTGGCAAAATCCTTGCTGCTCTCCAGCATCGCTCCCTGCTGACGTGGTCCGATGACAGCCACACTCTTAAGAGCGGGATCATTCTCGATATAATCGGCAATACCCTCTGCCAGGGGTGCCTCCGGACCGACAATCACCATATCAATGCCGTTTGCGATAATAGCCGTCCGCACTGCCTGAAAGTCAAGAGGGTCAACTGCAAGGTTTACAGCTGCTGCTTCGGTACCCGGATTACCAGGTGCAACAAAAAGCGTGAGCGGCCTGGAACTTTGTGCCAGCTTCCAGGTAATTGCGTGTTCACGTCCTCCGGAACCAAGAATAAGAATATTCATGTTCAATGTCTCTTTCCCCTTTCAAAAATAGTATTTAGGATCAATAGTGTCAGCTCCTGCCTGAATAATCATCCACGGTCACGAATGTCCAGCCATCGCTTTGCGCCTTTTCAAGGAACCTGTCAAGATACTTAAGGACAGTGCTTGCAGGTTTGTCATGCAGCACAATAACTGATCCCGGCCTGATTCGTCTGATAAGGATATTGTAGGAGGCATCTGCATCCAGGTCCATGTCAAAGTCGTAAGGCATTATATCCCAGAACACTATCCGCATTGATCGTTCAAGAATCCGGTACTGTCTGACACGCAGCCTGCCGTATGGCGGCCGGAAGAGATTGCTGCAGGTAATATCCCTGCCCCGGAATACATCAGCACAGTAGGTCCGTACCGGAGTCTTCAGCCCGTTGAGATGACTGAATCCATGATTCCCGATGGCGTGGCCCTCGGAAGCAATTCTTGCAAAGAGACCGGGAGAAGCAAGCACCCGGCTCCCTGTGCAGAAAAAGGTTGCTTTGACACCATGTGAAGCAAGTATGTCAAGTATGCAGGGTGTGGACTCCGGATCCGGCCCGTCATCAAAGGTCAGGCAGAGCCTCCTGCCACCGCCACTGACAGTATATAGCGCTTCAGGATAAATGAGCGCGGCAGGCATCGGTCTGTGGTAATTCCTTATCATCTCACCGGCACCTCCCCGTAAAACCGGTTAAGCTCCGAGGAGGCGGTGTCTGCCAGTTCCGTCATGCCGAATCTCGTTGCCAGCCTGTAGATGTCAAGCAGTGCCTGAAGTGAAACCGAGGCGTTGAAATCGAGACCGTAGGATTTCCTGTCAGGCAGTGAGGCAATAAAACTTAGGGAGGCGAGAGAGTTGGCGACTATCTCGCGGAAGAGCTTTTCTGCTTCCTCCGTTTTCCCCGCAAGAGCCAACGCTTCAGCAAGATCACTGCTGAAATAGTCATAGGGCATCTTCTCCGGCGGGACTATGCTTAATCCCTTCTCCACGGCAGCTATTGCCCTGACAGTGTCACCCTCCTCAACAAGGGCAATTGCAAGCCGTGCAAACTGGCGGCGGAAGACATCAATCATTCTCCGGTTGTTCTCGTCAAGATAAACACCCTCCTTCTCCGCGTTACCCCACCGGAAGTGGTTCATCATATTTTCATACATCTCGCGGGTGTCAACCATGCCTGTCTCTCCCTGTGCCGGAGGATCAATCCTTACCGGGCTCACCCTGTAGGCCATGCCTTCAAGGATGAAATAATCCTGAAGTCCTATGTATGTAGAGGCCGGTACCGTTACAGAGTAGTAGAGCGGCCTCTCCCAGTTGTTTCCTGCCACGAAGTCCATTACTGCCAGGTCATCCTTGATGGCCATCGAATTGCTGAACTTCCAGATCAGGGGTCTCAGCATGCGGTCAGCATGGTACGGTCTGACGGCGCCGGTGTTAATTACATGTGCAGAATCCACATCGACAATGAATTCCTTCACCGGAATGAAATTGAAAAAATCACCGCGTCCCGAGAGGTCCACCTTGGCCTTCGGGTCATCAGAACCTACGAACTCCATAACCTTACGTATAGGGGTCGGTTCTTTGATTATCTCCTCAACGGGAAGCTGAACACGCTCACCCTCGACATATTTCTCAGGAGGAAGTGTAAACGGCAGGGCATTGGACTCCCAGGCTTTGCGGCTCATGGTCTCGATATAGAATCCGCTTTGCAGGTAGCTGAGGTTGGCAACACGCACATCGGTCCGGTACCCCTCCACATCCTGAATGTACCATAGCGGGAAGGAGTCATTGTCGCCGTATGTCAGCAGCACGGCATTCTGATCAACGGAGGAAAGATAGTTCGAGGCTATGTCACGCGCAGTATACCTGTCCGACCTGTCATGATCATCATAATTGCGTATTATCATCAGGAGCGGAACAGCTGCAATTATCAATACGGCAGGAAGGATTGCCGCAGGATACTCCTTTGTTACCTTTCGAAGGAGATCATACAGGAGCATCACGCTCATCCCTATCCAGACCGCAAAGGCATAGAATGAGCCCGCATAGGCATAATCCCTCTCTCTTGGCTGGCTTGGGCTCTGGTTGAGATATAGCACGATAGCCAGGCCGGTCATGAGGAAGAGAACCGTCACAAGAGACAGTCCCTTCGGATCACGGCGGTACTGCCACCAGATGCCTGCAAGACCCGCCAGCAGCGGCAGGAGAAAATAGGCGTTTCGGGCAGGGTTGTTCCGGTTTTCCGCTGGTAGCATCGACTGGTCACCGAGCCTGGCATTGTCAATGAAAGGTATGCCGGATATCCAGTTTCCGTCCATGACGTTGCCATTGCCCTGAACATCATTCTGGCGCCCGGAGAAGTTCCACATGAAGTATCTCATGTACATCACCCCCACCTGGTATCTGAAGAAGAAGCGGAGGTTCTCACCGAAAGTGGGTATGGTGGCCTGCTCACTGCCGTCGCCTGACCTCAGGGTGACCTTTTTCCCCTTTACCTTTCCCCAGTATTCGTACTGCCTGATATGATCAGGCTCACTGGAGTACATCCGAGGAAAGATGGTCATGAAACGCTTGTCATACCGGTATTCGGTTGTATAATAAGGGACATACCGTCCCTCTTTTTTATTGTATCCGCCCACTTTCTTTTCAATTCCGGTGACCGGCGCCGAGTAGTAGTGACCGTACAGGAAAGGGGCCCTGGGGTATTGTGTCCGGTTGATATAATAAATGAATGAGAAGACATCTGAAGGATCATTCTGATTCATCGGGGGATGTGCATTGGCCCGTATAATGATGAGGGCAAATGAGGAGTAACCGAGCATCAGAACGGCGACAACCGTCATTACGAAGTTCAGGATCTTTTTTCCTTTCTTCAGTGAATACCAGATGCCGGCTACGGTGGCTGCGGTAAAGAACAGAAGATAGATATATAGCCCTGTGTTATACGGCAGACCCAGACTGTTCACGAAGAAAAGTTCGAACCATCCTGCCACCTCTACGACACCCGGAACAAATATAAAATTAAGTACGCCGAGTATCAGGAATCCCGCAAGCAGTGCCCATATGGTACCTTTCGCAGTGACCTGGTACTTACGGAAATACCAGATGAGGACTATTACCGGCAGTGCCAGCAAATTGAGCAGGTGAACTCCAATTGATAATCCCATCAGGTAAGCTATAAGGATTATCCATCTGCCTGAGTGAGGGTCATCCGCTTCGTCATACCAGCGAAGCATTGCCCAGAAGACGGCGGCAGTGAAGAGAGAACTTGTGGCATAAACCTCACCCTCAACAGCTGAGAACCAGAAGGTGTCAGAAAAGGCATAGGCCAGTGCGCCGGCGGCTCCTGAAGCCAGGATGGCTATTGCCTTTCCTCCTCTTACGGTCAGATCGTCACCGGTGGCGAGGCGGACGATCCTTGTGATGCTCCAGAACAGGAAGAGGATGGTAAAGGCGCTGGCGAAGGCGGAGAGTATGTTTACCATCATTGCCACCCTGGAGGTGTCACCTCCGGCGAAGAGTGTGAAGAACCGCCCCAGGAGCAGGAAGAAGGGGGCGCCGGGAGGATGGCCCACCTCGAGCCTGTAGGAACAAAGTATGAATTCTCCGCAGTCCCAGAAGCTGACTGTCGGCTCGATGGTCATAAGATAGACCAGGAGTGAGAGTGCAAACACCGCCCAACCTGTTATGTTGTTCCACAGTCTGAATCCTTTTGTCATCTTTTTTATTTTTCGTTCTTTATAATAAACCGCCACGGCATGCTTACCCATGGCTCACCGGCATATGCAATTCCAATCCTTGGACCGGCAACCGTTTGTGGCTGGTGTCCGGTATTTTCAATCCATATTTTTCCGGAGGTGACCAGGTCCTCCCTGTTGTATGAGCCGTCAATAGCCAGTCCTTTTGTCACGCGCCCCGGCCCTGAATAGCCGGTTACCCCCCTGATCAGCACAGCCTGGGCGCTTTCAACCGGGCCGGTCACCACATTCAGCATCCAGTGCATTCCGTAGACAAAGTAAAGATACAAATGTCCTCCTTCCAGGAACATCGGCTCCGTTCTGGGAGTCCTTCCCCTGCTGGCATGAGAGGCCCTGTCACCGTCAGCCATGTAAGCCTCCGTCTCTGTTATCATGTACCTTTCTGATCCTGATCCGGTTACAATCTCCATTCCCGGAAGCTGCCGGGCTACAGTTACTGCATCATTGAGGAAAAAATTCCGGTCAATTCTTGTCATCAGAGGGATCCTAATACTGTATCTTGTCCGGGAATTCCTCCCATTTTCTTAGCACGGCATCACCCTCACTCTCCAGGCCCCGGATCATTTCAATGGTTCTCTCACTGTTTCCGAGTGCAAGTTCCTCATAGATATGATTGTCACTGAATCCGGCTGCCGCTGCCCGGTACCTGTCAGAGGCATATACTATCCGCCTGATGCCGGCCCAGTATATCGCACCGAGGCACATGGGGCATGGCTCGCATGAAGCATAGATGACACAGTCACTGAGGTCATGGGTACCTGATGCTTCAGCAGCCAGCCTGATGGCCATTACCTCAGCATGGGCTGTAGGATCATGACCGGGCACAACCCTGTTGCCCGAGCGTGCTACGACAATGCCATTCCTGACGATGACCGCACCGAAAGGGCCTCCGCCGTCAGACATATTCTCTTCTGCAGTACTTATTGCAAGCTTAAGGTATTTCCTGTCCTCAGTGCCAAGTTTCATTTTTGCAGTATGTGACAATTAACAGGGTGTAAAAATAAGAAAAGAATACCGCTTTGGTATATGCACCTGAGGTATAGTAGTCAGTCACAGTCAAAAGGGGAACCGTTTAAGAAATTAAAAGTACAACATATTGCTCGGAATAAAAATATGTTGTATTTTTGCAGACCCCAAAAAAGGGGTTTTTCTTTTAAAAAATTCATTAATTAACAAAACCTTAGTACAAAGTGAACACCTTAAGCTACAAGACAGTGTCAGCCAATAAGGCGACTGTTGAGAAAGAGTGGGTACTTGTAGATGCGGAGGGTCAGACACTCGGACGTCTGGCATCTGTTGTAGCCCTGATGCTGAGGGGGAAGCACAAGACAAGCTTCACGCCTCATGTTGACTGCGGTGATAACGTAATAGTTATCAATGCGGAAAAAATTGCACTGACGGGAGCAAAGATGACTGACAAGGAGTATATCAGGCACACCGGTTATCCCGGTGGCCAGAGGATCATCAAAGCTGACGAACTGATGAAGAAACATCCGACACGGCTTGTAGAGTATGCCGTCAAGGGGATGCTTCCGAAAAGCAGGCTTGGCAGCGCCATCTTCAGAAACCTTTACGTGTATGAAGGCCCTGTGCACAAGCACGAGGCTCAGCAACCCAAACTAATCGATTTAAAAACCATTAAGTAAGAAACATGGAAGTTATCAACGCTATCGGAAGAAGGAAAGCGGCTGTTGCAAGGGTCTACCTGAGCGACGGTAAGGGACAGATCACGATCAATGACAGGGAGTACAAGCAGTATTTTCCGAACGAGATCCTGCAGTATGTTGTCCTTCAGCCCCTGAACCTTCTGGAAGTTGCCGACAAATATGACATCAGAGTCACCCTTGACGGCGGTGGATTCAAAGGTCAGGCAGAGGCGGTGCGTCTTGGGATTTCCAGGGCTCTGATCAAGATTGATCCGGAGTTCAAACCCAAGCTGAAGGCTGAAGGTTTCACCACGCGTGATCCGCGCGAGGTTGAAAGAAAGAAGCCCGGCAGACCAAAGGCTCGCAAGAGATTCCAGTTCAGCAAGCGTTAGGAGTTCAAAGCAATTATTATAGATGCAGGTTTAGTATCTAAATTGCATTGACTTCCCGCAAGGAACTACTCTGCAATTGACTTCACAGAACGTAAACTTAACAACACAATCAAAATGTCAAGAACCAATTTCAAAGAATTACTGGATGCCGGTGTGCACTTCGGGCACCTCAAGAGAAAATGGAACCCGGCAATGGCTCCCTATATATTTATGGAGCGCAACGGCATTCATATCATTGACCTTGAAAAAACAGTTTTAAAGATAGATGAGGCCGCTGCTGCAATGAAGCAGATAGCCAAATCGGGACGCAAAGTGCTTTTCGTTGCCACCAAGAAGCAGGCTAAGGACATCGTCGCCGAAAAGGTCGGAGCGGTCAACATGCCATTCGTGACCGAAAGATGGCCGGGCGGAATGCTCACCAACTTCCCCACCATCCGCAAAGCGGTCAAAAAGATGGGTTCAATAGACAAGATGGCAACTGACGGAACATTTGACAACCTCTCCAAGAGGGAGAAACTGCAGATAACCCGTCAGAGAGCCAAGCTTGAGAAAAACCTCGGTTCAATCGCAGACATGACCCGCCAGCCTTCAGCGCTGTTCGTGGTTGACGTAGCCAAGGAGCATATTGCCGTTCACGAGGCAAAAAGACTCGGCATACCGGTGTTCGCAATGGTTGATACCAACTCTGACCCGTCGGATATTGACTTCGTAATACCTGCAAATGATGACGCGGCCAAGTCAATCTCACTCGTGATTGAGCTCATGTGCCAGGCTATCGCCGAAGGACTCAATGAACGCAAGGCAGAGAAGGACAAGGACGGCACCCAGTCTGAGAGGGAGCCGGCACAGGAAGGCGGCCGCAGGAGCAGGTTCAAGGCTGCAGACTACGAGGAAGAACAGCCGGTGATGAAGGCTGACGACTCAGTGGAGGAAGAGGCTGAAAAAGCTGAGGTTGCCGACGATGAGACAGCCACAGAGGAAGAATAAAAAATACAGAAATTAAACAGATTTAATACTATGTCAAATATAAGCGCTGCCGATGTCGCCAAACTGAGAAGAATGACAGGCGCCGGCATGATGGATTGCAAAAAAGCCCTGGAAGAAGCAGCAGGCGATTTTGAAAAAGCACAGGAACTGATCCGCAAGAGAGGCCAGGCTATCGCTAACAAGCGCGCTGACCGTGAGGCCAGTGAGGGTATTGTGCTTGCAAAGACCACCGCTGACGGCAAGACCGGGATGATGATAGCTCTCAATTGCGAGACCGATTTCGTTGCAAAGAATGCCGACTTCATTGCACTCGGAAATAAAATCCTTGATGCAGCCCTGAAATCAGGACCTGCAGACCTCGAGGGTCTTAAGAATGTTTCAGTTGACGGCAAGAAAGCTGCAGAACTGGTTCTCGAAAAGAGCGGTATCACCGGTGAGAAATTTGAACTTTCATTCTTCAGCTCCATCAGTGCCCCTGCCGTTCAGGCATATATCCATGCAGGAAACAAGCTTGCCACCATGGTAGGCTTCAGCAAGGCAGGTATTGACCAGCAGGTCCTCAAGGATGTGGCCATGCAGGTAGCTGCCATGAACCCCGTGTCAGTTGACCGGGACGATGTTCCTGAAAAGATACTTGCACAGGAGATGGAAATTGCAAGGGACCAGGCACGCCGTGAAGGCAAACCCGAAGAGATGCTTGAGAAAATTGCCCAGGGCAAGCTCAACAAGTTCTTCAAGGAGAGCACCCTGATGAACCAGGAGTTTATCAAGGACAGCAAAATTACCATCAGGCAGTACCTTGAGAGCCATGACAAGAGCCTGAAGGCAACCGGCTTTGTGCGCTATACTCTCAACGTCTGATATCAGACAGAAATCATATTGGAAACGACGCCCGGGTGGCGTCGTTTCTTTTTCCGGCAGCGCCTGACTCCAGCCCTGGAAAAAATTACCCCGTTGTGAAAAAAATATGTAACTTGTATAACTAAAATTTCAATGCCCTATGAAAAAGAACATCGGTAAAACAGACATGATTGTCAGGCTGATTCTGGCAGCAATTTTCGTGATTCTCTATTTTATTGGCGTGGGAAAGTTACTCGGACTGATCTTAATTATCCTTGCCATAATTCTGGTTCTCACAGCATTAACCCGAACATGCCCTCTCTGGTACATCTTCAGGACGGACACCCTGGATAAGAAGTAAACAACAGTCTTAAGGATTTTACACCATGCAGCGGCGATTCCCTGAGGGAACGTCGCTGCTTTTTTCAGGTGACGGTGCTGTCCGGGCACATTTTTTGCTAATTTCGTTTCCGTCATTAAAACGGTAGTTGAAATGAAGTATAAAAGAATACTGCTCAAACTGAGCGGCGAGTCAGCAGGCGGTACTGACGGCACCGGCATTGATGCAGCCGTGCTTACAGGCTATGCAAGGCAGATAAGGGAGATTGTTGAAGCGGGATGCCAGGTTGCAATTGTTATTGGCGGAGGAAATATCTTCAGGGGACTCGGCAGCACCGGAGAGGGTTATGACCGTGTCAAGGGTGACCAGATGGGCATGCTGGCCACCGTTATCAACAGCCTGGCACTTGAGAGCTTCCTTGTCAGAGCAGGATGTAACGCAAAGGTTTTCACATCTATCCGGATGGAACCGGTAGCAGAGCTCTATAGCCGTGACAAGGCATCTGCAGCTCTTGACTGCGGTTGTGTAGCAATATTGGCCGGCGGAACCGGTAACCCCTTCTTTACCACTGACACGGCAGCAGCCCTGCGGGCCGTGGAACTGAACTGCGACGTCCTTCTGAAGGGTACACGTGTAGACGGTGTCTACAATGCGGATCCCGAGAAGGACCCTTCTGCAGTGAAATATGATACAATTACATTCGGCAAGGCCCTCGAAATGAAACTGAGAGTCATGGATCAGACAGCCTTTGCAATGTGCAGTGAAAACGGCATGCCCCTCATCGTTTTTGACATGAACACCGAAGGGAACCTGAAGGCAGTGACCGGGGGACTCAAATGCGGGACTCTTATAACTCTCTGAAAAAATTTTTACATTTGCCACTGGCAGAATAATTGACAATCACATGACTGAAGAACTGGAACTTATCAGGGACGAAGCCGAAGAGAAGATGGAAAAAGCCATCAAACACCTTGAATATGAACTGTCCCATCTTCGTGCAGGCAGGGCTAACCCGCTGCTGCTCGATGGCATCAGTGTGGACTATTACGGTACCATGACACCGTTGTCACAGGTATCCAATATCAATACCCCGGATGCCAAAAGCATTCTCATTCAGCCATGGGAAAAATCCATGCTTGGCATCATCGAGAAAGCCATCCTGGCTGCCAACATCGGCATGACCCCCATCAACAACGGGGAAGTAATCCGTATCAATGTTCCGCCTCTCACCGAAGAAAGGCGCCACCAGCTGGTGAAACAGGTTAAGCAGGAGGGCGAAACCGCCAAAATAAGCATCCGTACGAGCAGAAAGTGGTTCCTCGATGAACTGAAAACACTTCTTAAGGACGGACTTCCGGAAGATGAAGAAAAAAACGGAGAAAAACTCATCCAGGAGATGACTGACAAGCATATATCAACGGTTGAAAAAGTTGTCGAGACAAAGGAAAAGGAGATCCTTACCGTCTGAAACCTTTTCCCTGATCTGCTCCCTTATCTTCTTCCGCCCCTGCCGTATGAAAAAACCCCTTCTGACAGCTTTTGCCTGTCTCCTTTCCCTTAATCTTGCGGCACAGGTATCGGAAGGAGGCCTGCCTGTATCATACAAGCATGCCGGAACCAAAAGCAGTGCTGCCATACCCTCCTACAATCTTTCCTCTCAGGATATGGAAGCCATCGACCTTAATGAAGCCCTGAACAGTCTGCCTCTCAGATATGCTGTCATTGAGGATGTGCAGATTGATATCAGGAAACACGGAAAAAGGACTGACATGGAGGATGGCTCATCCTTCTGGCAGTACAGGATCAACTCCCCGGCAGGAAAATCGGTACAGGTTATGTTCCGTAAGTACCTGGTGCCTGAAGGGGCCATGCTTTTTCTTTACAATGAGGGTTATTCTGAAATAAAGGGTGCATTTACTGATTACAATATCACTGAGAACCTGATGTTCGTTACCGGGGATTTCCCGGGCGATCATGTCATAATTGAATATTATGAGCCTGCAGATGCTGCCTTCAGGGGAGAGGTTATAACCGGAACCGTGGGACAGGCATATATTGACATCCTTGTTCCCAAATCCGGAAACACTGACAGTGACGGCTACATCGGCATTAACTGCGATGAGGGCATTACACTGCAGAATGAGAAGCATTCAGTATGCAGGTATACTTTCAATGACGGCAGTTACAGTTACCTGTGCAGCGGTGCTCTGATAAATACTGCCGGGCAGGCAGTCAGGCCATATTTCCTTACTGCCGCCCATTGCATCAGCTCCCCTGAGACATCCGCAACAATTGTGGCATATTTTAACTATGAGGGAGCTGCATGCACCTCCACCGTACTTAATCCGTCACAGACCCTTTCCGGTTCTTCCATTCTCACCACAGGCTCACATTCAGACTTCACTCTTCTTAAGTTTGACAAACTTGTTCCTCTGTCCTACAGCCCCTATTACGCAGGCTGGGATGTCACGGGTGCGGTGCCTGAAAGCTCATCATCCATACACCACCCGGGCGGAAGCACGAAAAAGCTGGCTTTGGACTATGACCCGGCAGGAATTAATGAGATTGATCTAACCTGGGACGGAGGCAGCATGTCACCTTCAGGTACTCACTGGGCAGTTGTTTTTGATGAGGGAATAACCTCCTCCGGCTCCTCCGGAGCACCTCTCTTTGACCAGAATAAAAGGATAACCGGACAGTTACACGGGGGTTCTGAGGTTGATTACTACGGAAAGCTGAGCTACTCATGGAATCATGCCAGCAGCGGGTACCCCTCACTGCAGTCGTTTCTCGACCCTGACACCACAGGAGTGAAGACAATTGACGGATACTACCCGCCCTCAAACCTTCCCGACCCTCAGTTTGCGGCACAGATAACCGCCGTATGCACAAATGCCCGGGTAGAACTGGCAGGCTTTTCAGCTTTCGATCCTCTGGAGTACCAATGGTCGTTCACTCCCTCCACCGTTCTGTACAGTGACGGCACAAACTCCGCCTCGCCGTCTCCCAAAGTCTCATTCCTTGCTGAAGGCAACTACGCGGTGACTCTGAGGGTGACAAACAGGGCAGGTGAAAATGAACTGTCACTCAGCAACTTCATTGCTGCCGGCTCCAGTCTTACCCTCAGAGCATTCCCTCAGGGAATTTCAGATTCATGTGTCTGGTCATTCCCGGGACTCACGCTGCAGGCATACGGTGCCGATGCATACCTGTGGACCCTTTCCGACCAGACAGATGACCTTTTCTATATTGTCAATAATACCGTCAATCCGGTGGAAATTAAGGTTATTGACGGCAAAACTGTTACAAGAAGCACGGAAATAGAGATCACCCTGACCGGAATACACGGATCATGCCAGAGCTTGCTTGACATAAGCATTCCTCTGGAGGCTCAGGCAAATGACAATGTAAGAAATGCACGGGCAATAACAACCGGTGCTTCCGGACCCTTCACAAACAGCTGCGCCACCATAGAAGAGGGCGAACCTGTTCCTCCATACAGCAGTTGTACAGGACAACTCTCATGGTGTGATGAATACGGTACAGGTCAGGACATAGTAGAGAGAAGCGTATGGTTCAGCTATACGCCCGAGGCAAATCAGACCATATCAATCTCCTCGTCAGGCTTTGACAACCAGATTGCCGTATACAGCGCCTTATCAGCATCAGCTCTCCTCGGAGGCAACTATAAGCTGGAAGCAGCCAACGATGATTATACTGAGACGAACTACAATCCGGTCATCACCACCCTCGATGTGAAGGCCAATCAGAAATACTGGATTCAGGTGGACGGGAGTGCCGGCGGAGCAATCGGGACATTTTACCTTGATCTTAGTATTCTCAGCACTATTGAGGAATCCCTTGCTGAAGGTGAGACAAAGACCTACCCGCTTCCTGCTGATGATTATGTATACATTGAGTCAGCCTCCTTCAACGGGTGCTCATCGGTAAGAATCGAGCTTGCTGACGCTTCCGGCAGGATTGTGTTGCATGAGACACTGACACCTGATGCAGGAAGGGTGCAACTGCTCCTTGGAAACCTGGCCCCGGGAATATACATGGCCCGCATATTCTGTGACGGCAAGGTCACAGTCACTAAGATTGTCATCTGACACTATCCACGGATCCTGGAAAGCCGCAGCGGCACAATCTCTGACGGCTGACAGCCGCAGGGAGGTCCGGACACCTTCGTTTATGTCTGCTACCTGTTGCCTGCGGGCCTGAAAATCATCTCGTGCTTCTTTGCAGCTTCAACCGCAGCCTCAGAGAATGGTTCGCTGTAAAAGCCGTCGTTTACATAGGTCTCTGTCTGCGAAAGGTAGAAGGGACTCCCTGGAATGCCTGAAGTCCCTGTGGGAATGACGGTTAGCGATTTGTCCCAATCAGCCGTGTTGAATATATGCCTTTCCGAGGCTCCGTGGTGCGCCCTGAAGTTGTCCCTGTAGGCGTATGGCTCCACTGTATGATAGCTGCCGTCTATGCCGTAAGTCTTCGAGTTCAGCCCGAGCAGCCGGTTAAGTATCTTCACCTCTCCCATCGGGTGCTCAAGGGTGAAGGTGTGGATTTTGCCCCACTGCCAGCTGTCACTATATTCACCGTACCTGGCGGTGAGTGTGTCATAGGCAGCCCTGATGCTCTGCGCAATAATAATATCCATAGTTTCCTTCTCAGGGGTGTCAGTGTTGTCAATCCACTCGTCAGGGCCCTGGCTGACCATGCTGTAGATATAAAAGTCGTACTGCCTTCCCAGCGTCGACCCGTAAAGCTCGTCGAGTTCATCCAGCATTATGTGGCGGGCAAGCTCTATCCTGATAAACTCAAAAAGCGTTGGAGCCACCAGTGACGCATTCATGTCATAATTCCAGCCCTTAAGTTCCTCAATGACAGTATTTACTTTGGAATCATCTGCGCCGGCAGAAGCTGCATTGCTGATGATCACAGGGGTTAGCATAGCTGCATAAGCCGAGTGATTGTCGGTAATCATCGTTTTAAAGTCCTCTATGCCCAGTATCTGTTTCCCGGCAGCCATCTCCCTGATTCGCATTATGCGGTAAGGCATGGCAAAATCACCGCTGATGAAAAAGGGATACTCTTCATCCACCGTTCTCTGGTTGGCCGAGGAGACAAAACCGTTCTCCGGATTGAATGAAGAAGGGAGGAGCTCAAAGGGAACATATCCTTTCCATTCGAACTCATCACTGTCACCCTTCCTTGGGAGGATACCGGTCCCTTTCCTCACGGGAATACCGCCACCTGTATTAAGTCCGATGTTGCCTTCAACATCAGCATATGCAAAGTTCTGGCTTATTGACCTGAAATTGCTCAGTGCGGCCCGGAATTCATCCCATCCGGCTGCCCTGTTGAGCTTGTAAACTGCCTTTATCTCATCACTGTAGTCATAGCCGGTCCAGCACATTGTCAGCACGGCATCATCAATGCCCTGCATTCCTGATATGACCGGTCCGTGATGAGTATACTTTATTATTCGCGTCTGCGATGAATCCGTCCCCATCTTCAGCACGTGCTCCTCCGTCCTGAATGGCAGCCACTCTCCATTATACAGGTAATTGTTGCCGGTGGAATCAACAGTCTCTGCAAACAGATCGATGTCATCCACGCTCAGGTTCGTCATCCCCCATGCTATTCTTTCATTATGACCTGCTATTATGAAGGGTTCACCCGGGAAGAGCACCCCGGTTACATTGAGTTCGCCGGGTATGACCTGGTGAATCTGCATCCAGAATCCGGGCACATTGAATCCCAGGTGCATATCATTGGAGAGTATCGGTTTGCCCGTCTCGCTCCTGCTGCCTGATACGGCCCAGTTGTTGCTTCCCGAGAGGGTGACTATCCCGAGTTTTTCAAGCTCTTCCATCGACCCTATGGCATCAGATGCCTGGTCAAGAAGCTTATCGTCAAGCCTGAAATCCGGGAAGACAACCTCATCAACCATATTCCAGTCGGCAATGAGTCCGGAGGCCTTCTCCGGGCCCAGCTTCCTGACAAGTTTGTAATTGTTTATCTCGTTTGAGAGGTTTGACGATGCCAGGTCCCAGCCGATGAAGCCGATAATGTTTGCAATGTCAACCATTGTCCATGGCTCCGGTTTATAGCCAAGTATCTTGAACTCCGGGGGAAGCTTATTGCCGCACTCTGCAATCCAGCTGTTCACTCCGTCAGTGTAAGCCTGGAGGATGGCCAGGATGGCCGGGTCCTCTCTTTCAAGAACCATCTGTGACTTCTTCGGCATGCCAAGAGCCCTGAGGAAGTAGTCGGTCTCGAACATATCCCTCTTGAACATTTCTGAGAGTCTGCCCTGGGTAGCGTGTCTCACCATATCCATCTGCCAGAGCCTCTCCTGGGCCGTTACGTAACCGGTCATGAAATAGAGATCATGCTCATTTGAGGCATAGATGTGGGGTACTCCCCGTTCATCGCGTATAACCTTCACATCGGCTGTAAGGCCGGCCAGGCCCTTTTCGCCGTTAAGATCGGGAAGGCCCGATTTGCGGAGTGCCGGAACAATGATGATCCCTGCCAGCAATGCAACAGCAATTATTACAGCAAGGACTGTGAGGGTGACTTTCAGGATTTTCATATAATTTACGATTTGGATCGTATAAAGTTAATAAATGACGGCAAGCTGACCAAGAGTAATTATTCCGGCCGTTGGAAGCGATTCTTCTTCTGTTTGTGATGAAACCGTTCTTCACCTCCTGAAAAAGATTCTTCTGCCCTGCGGGCAGTTGCTGCAGATGTCTGTCAGCCGGCGGTCTCTCATGACCTTTTCCCGGAAAATGCGATATTCATTGCCCACCCATATGTCACGGAAGGTACTGTTTCTCATGTTTCCCATAACATGAGCCGCATTCTTGTCATAGCAGCATGGCACCACATCGCCGTCAGCCGTAATCACTGCCGAGGTCCACATCCTGAAACATCCCGCTGACGGCACTCTGCCGCCAGACCGCGCGCCGCCGCCGCT